>Ga0210011_1000856_pt1 | contig 30989 bp, 27 predicted proteins | sample CryGeymeta201502_FD_183972 | JGI IMG/M metagenome (GOLD analysis project Ga0210011, IMG submission 183972) | Groundwater microbial communities from Crystal Geyser aquifers in Utah, USA - Crystal Geyser metaG 2015-02 (SPAdes) (version 2) | ecosystem: Environmental > Aquatic > Deep subsurface >...
AATAGACGGAGAATGGCTTGGGCAGCATTGTGTTCACGCCTTCTCTTTCCTATATTACACTTATGGACTGATTTATCAACCATAGCAGTCCCTTTCTATCTTTTTACTTCAAGTGTAGTTGGAGCATACATTGGATTTGCGACCATAGATGACAAATGGAATAAGAATGAAAACAACCAGGCGTGAATTAGTTAATGAAAGTTGGAGACGGGGAACTATCTCTTGGAAACTGTATAAACACCAGTTGCCTATCTATAATGCTGTATGGAATGCTATTCAGAACAAATCAACTCTTAAATATGTTATCAACTGCTCACGACGATTTGGGAAGACAACTATCCTTTGTCTTATTGCTATTGAATATGGAATAAGAAACCCAAATACTCAAATACGATTTGCGGCACCAACCGCCAAAAGTCTCAAAAAATCTATTCACCCTATTATGAAGATGTTGATAGCTGATTGCCCACAACATTTAATGCCAATCTATAAAGGGTCTGAAGATATGTTCGGCTTGCCTAATGGTAGTCAAATCCACTTCTCTGGAACTGACAATGGGCACGAGGAAAACTTACGAGGAACAGTATCGCATTTAAACATCGTGGATGAAGCAGGATCAATGAATAACTTAAACTATATCATTAAATCCATTTTAGTCCCACAGACATTGACTGTTCAGGGAACAACAATCATTGCTTCAACTCCATCAGTGACCCCAGACCACGACTACTTCTACTTATATAGAGAATGCCTTGAGGATGATTGTGTTAGCGAATTTACCATCTATGATAATAAATCACTTGACCCAGACACATTGAAGACTTATATGAAGGAAGCCGGAGGAGAAGACTCAACTACATTCAAAAGAGAATACTTGGTTAAATTTGTCACTGACTCAGAACAATCTATCCTACCTGAATGGAGTGATGACTATGCTGAGGACACAGTCAGAGATGAGTATTTCCCATTCTACCATAAATATGTCTCACTTGACACTGGTGTAGTTGACTATACGGCAGGTCTATTCGCTTACTATGACTATAAGAACGCAACCATTGTTGTTGAGGACGAATACACCATCAATGGTCCGGAGATGACTACTGACATATTAGCAAAAGATATTAGAAATAAAGAACAAGCACTATGGGGAGAATTGAAGGTCAATCGCAGAATCGCAGACAATAACAACCTTATCCTTATAGCAGACTTGACGAGATTACATAACTTACCATTTGCTCCAACTAACAAGACGAGTCTTGAAGCAATGGTTAACCAAGTGCGTATTATGATCAATGAAGGACGATTGAAGATCAATCCACGATGCGTCCAGACTATTGGGTGTGTAAAGTATGGTATATGGAAGAGGTCCAATGGTAAGAAAGAGTTTGGACGCAGTAAGAAGTATGGTCACTATGATCACTTAGCGGCATTAGTTTACCTGGTGAGAAATGTTGATATGAATACCAATCCAATCCCAACTTTATACAAGTTAAATAATGATACACACTGGATTAACAAAGATTTACTAAATAATAGAACAGCAAACGCTCAGACAATGGGTAAACTATTTGGAAGATAACAAAAGGAAATACTATGACAATGACATACTTCGCCAATCAACCACGCGAACAAGCAGTAGGTGAGATTGAAACACTCATCAATGATTACTACAGACACTTACAGACAAAAGGAATTCTACAACTATGGGGGAAGAGTTATAACAACTACAACTCAGCAGTAGAGAACGGAGCATCAGTGTATAAAGTTGGTGATCAAAATGAATTGTCTGCGATTAAAGTCAACCACTATCGCAACTTCATCCAACACTTGATGAATCTGACTATCAATCAACGACCAGCGTTTGAACCACGCGCAACTAACTCTGATGTGAAGAGTCAAACACAAACGATCTTGGCACGCGGGCTATTAGATTACTATATGCGTGAGAAACGATTGGAGAAGAACTTACGCACCGCAGTTGAGTTTAGTTTAGTTTATGCGGAAGGATATGTATCATCTATATGGAATGCTACTGCTGGCAAGGTTTACTCTGTTGATCCAGAGACTCAAATTGAAGTTCACGAAGGTGACATTGAATATGAGGCACACGAACCATTTAACATCATTCGCGACACTAACTTAGAAGACTGGGCAAACAATAACTGGGTTGTTATCCGTAAGTTGATGAATAAATATGACCTTGCGGCGAAGTATCCAGAACTTGGGGATGACATTATCTCTACCTCACCTGATTCTATTTCACAATTTGATTATCGCATTAAACCTACTACTGTATCCAACGATAGTTTAATTACAGTATATGAGTTCTACCACAATCGCACAGATGCAGTGCCAGATGGTCGCTTATTGACATTCATCAACAGCAGTATTGTTCTTAACGATGGACCATTACCATACAGAAACATTCCACTATTTAGAGTTACTCCTGCTGATTTGATTGGCACCACAAGTGGCTATACTCCAGCATACGACTTATTGGCTCTACAAGACGGTGTCAACAGCTTATACTCTACTGTATTGACTAACCAGTTATCATTTGGCGTTCAAAATATTATGGCTCCAAAAGGTAATAACTTATCAGTTACTCAATTAGCAGGTGGACTAAACTTCATAGAATATGACTCACAACTTGGCAAACCAGAAGCACTTAACCTAACTTCAACTCCACCAGAAGTATTCAACTTCTTACAGATGCTGGAACATACAATGGAAACTATCAGTGGTGTCAATAGTGTTGCTCGTGGCAATCCAGAAGCGTCTTTGAAATCAGGAGCAGCATTAGCACTCGTTCAATCAATGTCTATCCAGTTCGCACAACAGTTACAGCACAGTTATGTCCAGTTGTTGGAAGATGTAGGAACATCAACCATCAATATCCTGCGTGATTATGCAAGCGTCCCTCGTGTCGCAATGATTGCGGGCAAAGGGTCTCGTGGCATTATGCGTGAGTTTACTGGTGAGGATTTAGCACAAGTCAATCGTGTTATTGTGGATGCTGGCAATCCAATGACAAGAACAACTGCTGGTAAGGTAGAGTTAGCTCAAATGATGATACAAGCAGGGTTAGTAAAAACCCCAGACCAAATGTTACAAGTTATTCAAACTGGTAACCTTGACCCATTGATTGAAGGTCGCACTATTGAGTTACTTGCTATCAAGGCAGAGAATGAGTCATTAGTTGAAGGATTGCCAGTTTCAGTTATGATTACGGATGAGCATAAACTCCACATTTTAGAGCACAAAGCAACTATCAGTGACCCAGCAGTTAGAGAAGACTCAATGGTAGTTCAATCAGTGACAGAACACATTATGGAACACTTTAGATTCTTAAGCGATCCTGCTGTCGCAAGTCTACTTACTCTACTTGGACAAGAGCCTATCCAGACAACGCCTCAGCTGGGTGGTGCTCCAGTTCAAGGTGCTAACTTATCTACCTCAACGAATGAACTGGTTCAGCAAATGCAGCCAAATCAACCGTCAATGCCAACCAACCCGTTGACTAATGAGCAAGCACCATCGCCGGTATAAATACAGTGTGATCTTTACCATAATGATAAGATCACAATACTCTACACATAAAGCGAGAAATAAAAATGACAACAGAAACATCATCTAGTGCCCCAGCGGCAAGCGTTAGCAGCGTATCATCATCTGCTGATACCTCTTCTTTAACAACAACAACTAATACTACTGAATCAACAGAATACAATGCTGACGCAGTGAGCGCAGACATTGCGGCACTTGAAGCATCATTGGCAGATTTGCCAGCAGCAAAAACTTACAAAGTTAAAATTGATGGTCAAGACATTGAAGTAGATGAAAGTGAATTACTTAAAGGATATCAATCAACTAAATCCGCCCAACAAAGATTCAACGAAGCTGCTATGATGCGAAAACAAGCAGAGGAGTTTATCAAGATTGCGAAGACAGACCCACGCAAGCTGTTATCACATCCAGATATTGGGATTGATTTAAAAGAGTTTGCTAACTCAATCTTGCGTGAACAAATTGAAGAGCAAATGTTATCTCCAGAAGAAAAGGAGATGCGTGATACTCGTAAAAAGTTAGCCGAATATGAGCAAGCACGTAAAGAGCAAGAAGAAAATGCTAAACAAGCAGAAATGGACAAATATACTAAGTTATACGAAGAAGAATATACTTCTAAGATTGTGGGAGCCCTTGAAACCTCTGGTCTTCCAAAGACTGAGTCTACTGTTAAAAAGATGGCTTCAATGATGTTGTTGGCACTTGAGAACGGACTTGATGTTCAGCCAGCAGATGTAGTTGAGTTCGTTCGCAGGGATTATATAGCAGAAGTGAAGAGTTTATTTGGTGCTGCCAATGAAGATATCATTCTATCATTGCTTGGTGACGATATCACTAACAAGGTTGTTAAAGGACACTTGAAGAAGAGTAAACCTAAAATGACACCAGTTATGAATAAGATCACAGAGTTGACTAAACCATCAAATGCCTCTACTACACCACAACGCAACTTGACTCGTGATGAATGGGCCAAGAGAATCTCAGAACGGGCTAAAGGAGGCTAAATTTATTCAATTGTATAAATAAGGATAACACAGTGACGCTAACGGCTATCACTTAGTTACTTTGTGAAGTATTGTATTAGGACCCAAGTGGCACCCTTTAATATAAGACTAATTAGGATTAGCGAGACAGAATTTAAAATTGCCAAATTATTACATTAAAGGAGAAATATAATGGCTACTACTACAGATTTAACAGGTTTATTTAAAGAGGTTTACGGTCAAGAAGTTGTAAACTTAGTTCCAGAAAGTGCGTTGCTTGTAAAGGAAGTCCCTTTTACAACTCGCGACAAGCAGTTGGGTAACAAATATCACCAGCCAGTTATTGTTCAAATGGAACACGGCATTACCTATGCTGGTGCTGATGCTGGTGCGTTTGCTTTAAACAACGCAATTTCAATGAAGACACAAGACGCACAAGTTCAAGGTGCTCAAATGGTATTGCGTTCAACTTTGGATTACGAAAGTGCTGCTCGTGCTTCTGGTTCTAAGTCTGCGTTTATGGACGCAACTCAATTACAAGTTGAAAACATGATTCAATCGTTGACAAAGCGTTTAGAATTGTCGTTGCTTTATGGCGCAGGCCCAACAGGTCTTGGAACCGTAGATGACACAACAAACGCAAACGCAACAACAACAGTGTTGACATTCAGTGCTGCTGGTTGGGCTGCTGGTATCTGGGCAGGAACTGAAAATGCTCAAATTGATATCTTCAAGGTTGCTGATGGCGCTAAAGTCAACACTAATGGTGCTTTGACTATTGGTTCAATTGACACGTCTGCTCGCACAATCACCGTAACTGGTATTGCTGCTGACATCACTGCTATTGATACCTACTCTCCAACTGATATGTTCGTTCGCTTCTTTGGTGCTAACGGTAACGAAATGGCTGGTTTGGACAAGATCCTTACTAACACTGGTGTGTTGTTTGGCATTGACGGTGGCGTTTACAATCTTTGGAAAGGTTCTACTTACGCTGTTGGTGGTGCGATCAGCTTCTCTGCTTTACAGACAGCAGTAGCAGTGGCAGTTGAGCGTGGTGGATTGGACGAAGATGTAAATGTATATTTGAATCCAAAGAAATGGGGTGTATTGTTAAATGACCAGGCTGCATTACGCAAGTATGACCAGTCTTACACAGCATCGTCTGTAGAAAATGGTTCTAAGACAATCGTATTCCACAGCCAGAACGGCACATTGCGTATTCACGCTCACCCATATGTTAAAGAAGGTGAAGCATTCGTGTTGCCAACTAAGCGTATCAAGCGTATTGGTGCTCAAGACATTTCGTTTGAAATCCCAGGCAGCAAAACTGGTGAGATCTTCCGTCAGTTGGAAAACAGCGCAGGCTTTGAATATCGCTTATACAGCAACCAGGCTATTGTATCTGAAACACCAGCAAAAATGGTGAAATTGACTGGCATTTCCTAAGCAATAGGTAGTGTAGGTTATTAAAAGCCCCACAGTGAGCAATCATAGTGGGGCTTTATTGCTTTAATAATAAATAAGAGTATAAAAGGAAACAACTCTATGACAATCGCACTAATAGTAAATGGTTCAACATACCAGTATCCAGAAAATGGTGATGTAAGTTGGGGCACACAAGCCACTAACTGGGCAGCAGCCATTACAAACTCAACATTACAGCCAACAGGTGGCACCTTCACACTCACTAATGATGTGAACTTTGGCATCAACTATGGTGTTCAAAGCAAATATTATAAATCAATCTCTACAAATGTGTCAGGATCAGGTATTGTTCGCCTATCTAATACTGATACCATCGCTTGGAGAAATGGCGCAAACACGGCTGACCTACCATTAACAGTTGTTTCAGATAACTTACGGTTTAATAACGCAGAGTTCGTAACTACTGCTGGCAGTCAAGCACTATCAAACAAAACTTATGCTGGAACATCACTGACATTATCTGGTGGCACTGCGCTTACCACAACAAATCACACTGGAACTGGTAGTTTAGTATTGGCAACGGCTCCAACCATCTTAAACGCTTCATTGACAACCCCAACAATCACAAGCGCAACAATGATTACACCGTCTATTGGGGTAGCAACAGGAACTTCACTGAATGTTTCAGGGTCAGTCACTGCTAACAGTTTAGTATTAGGTGGTGGAACTGCGCTTACCACAACAAATCATACTGGAACTGGTAGTTTAGTATTAGCAACATCTCCAACGATTACAACTGCTACACTATCTTCGCCAACAATGACCACTCCTGTCCTTGGAGTTGCCACTGCTACGTCAATCAATAAAGTAACAATCACTGCGCCAACATCAAGTGCTACACTAACGATCGCAAATGGCGGAAGTCTTACTACAACTGGTGCGCACAGCATTACATTATCATCTACTGGTCTAACTTCTATTACTCTACCAACATCTGGAACACTATCTACAGTGGCAGGAACTGAAACACTCTCTAATAAAACATTTACCCAACTTTATACAGCAGATAACACAGCAAAAATGTTACAACCAGATGATTTTATCTCAGATACAATCGTTTATGGATTAATACCACCTGTTTCTGGAACACTATCGTCAACACATCCGGATGGAGTGGGTTATGTTGCTGGCGTTCGTGTTATAATAGATCCAAAGCCAAAAACTTATACAGCATCTCGTGACACTTATGTGGATGTTACTCCAACTGGGAGTTATGTTTATACGGCAGTGACACTTGGAGCAGCCGCCCCTGCGATCACATCACCTAATATGCGCATCTGTAAGGTGGTGACAGATGGGACAACAGTATCAAGTGTTGTGGTGCTAAAGGGAGCAGCAACAAACTTTGGGTTTAATGCTGGTGGAAATATTACAACTGGATATAATAACGTCAACTATGGTGAAAATGCAGGTGCGTCTATTACAACTGGGTATGAGAATGCTAACTTCGGGTTTAATGCTGGTGAAAGTATTACTGATGGATTCACTAATGTAAACTTTGGACCATATGCTGGGAATACAATAATTAGCGGATATGAGAACATCAACATTGGTGCGTATGCTGGTCAGAATACAACATTTGGCTACGAGAATGTATGTATTGGTCCAGAAGCAGGAGCAAGCATTACCTCTGGTGATACAAATGTCTGTATTGGCTATCAATCAGGTGTAACTGCTACTCCTGCTAATGCTACCACGACTGGTGGAAATAATGTGTTTATTGGTGTATTAACTGGATCAAGTGTTCCTACACAACTATACGGAGGTATTGCGATTGGATACGGCGCAACAGTAAGCCGTTCAGGTGAATATGTTATTGGAACACTTGGAACCATTCAGCAAATCCCAGAAGGTGAGGATGCTGCGATGGGGATCGCAACTCTGGTGGCTGGAACAGTCACAGTAATTAATGGTTTAACCCGTGCCAATAGTCGTATATTTCTTACCACTAATGTCCCGGGTGGCACAGTAGGAACACCTTACATTTCTGATATAAGTGCCGGAACATCATTTACTATCACTTCTACTTCAGGTGCTGATACTTCGCAAGTTGCTTGGCACATCATTAACCCACAATAATATTATGAGTATACCATTAGTTGTTGACAATGTAACTTATAACTATCCCACAGATAATGATTTGGACTGGGGATATCAAGCATCTGAGTGGGCTGCCGCGATCACTGATAGTGTAGTGAGTGGTGGTGGGTCAGGTGGACTATCTGGATTAAACTCTATTGCTGACTTACGAGCATTAGTCAGGACAATACAAACCCGTGTATCTGTAATAAGTTACTATGGTGATAATAATGGAGGTGGTGGAGTATTTTATTATGTTGACCCAGTAGAGGGAGTATCACACATTGACGATGCTGGTGTCACTATCGTCGCTAACGACGGGACAGTGTGGAAGCGTGCTAATGTTGATACAATAAATGTAAAATGGTTTGGTGCTCGTGGTAATGGAACCGGGGATGATGCACCTACTATGCAGGCAGCATTGGACTATGCGGGTCAGGTGGCACTATCTCGTGGTAACGCATCAGTTTATATTCCTGCCGGGGTATACCCTGTTTTCGCATCAGTAGATAACTATTTATGGTTGTATGCTCGTCCAAATAGAACTAACTATGCGGCATTATTTGTTGATAGTAATGTAACAGTATTTGGCGATGGCTGGGGGTCTAAAATAAAGTTGATGAGCACTCCATCAAGCCCAGGAACAACTGATGGCCGTGGTGATTATGCTACAACTCACATATTAGCCAATAGAGGTGCGGTTGGATTACCATCAAAGATTGTTGACTACAACATATATGTGCACGATTTAGGTTTTGATGGAAACTTGATACATGAAAGTGGTGAGTGTGTTACACTGTGTGCTGTATCACAGTTCGCAATCACTAACTGTTTCTTTGAGAACACCTTCTTTGAGTGTTCATATATGGTGTATTCACGAAACGGGTTATGGATGAACAATCACTCCCATAAATGCGGTTTGCCACCAACAGAAATATTGAATGACGGCGGCGGACCAATGCTTGATACATGCTCACATGTTATTATCACTAACAACACAATGGTTGATATTGGATACTATGCAGTATTAGTTATTGACAGTTGGGATTGCTCTGTTAGTAATAATATTGTTAAAGAGCAAGATTATCCAAGTAGTGCTGGATATCAGGCTATCCGTGTTCAAGGTGGATTTAGACTGATTGTAGAGAATAATAAGATTTGGAGAGCAGGATATAATGGTATTTGGGTCAACAATAGCAATAACTGTATCATTAGAAACAATGTCACTATCCAATGTGGGTTTGGGTCTGGTGGTGGTAACCAAATCGCTGGCATTCAAGTAGAAGCAGATAAAGGAAAACCAAATGGTGGTCACCTCATTGATGGAAACTACTCTGCATTAAACAAAGGTGGTGGGATATCCTGTGTTGATGCATATACACAGAATGATATAATACAATATCAAAGTGGGCATACCATCACTAACAATACATGTGTCTATAATGGCAGAGATGGTATTGCAGTGTATGGTGAAAATCATAGATTGACCAATAATGTTTGCTCCAGCAATGGCACTGATGTTACTGACGGAGTAGTTGGCAATGGTTACTCTGGTATCTCACTCGCAGGTGCAAAATATTGCTTAGTTAGTGGGAATACTTGTTTGGATTGGATTGTAACTAACCCAGCACCTATGAACTTGGACGCTTGGGTGGGGGAATCAAAGAATACATTCGCACCCGTATATATAACTCACCCAGTGAAAACACAAAACTATGGGATATATGAAGGGATTGGATTCTTAGGTGAGTTACAGGTAAACACCACAGTTATTAAATCATTATTACAACCTGACCCAGGTGGTTATTGGCAGTGGAAGATAGAAGAATATGGTCCTCCACCAGCAATCTACAAATCTGGTGTTGTAAGATACACAGCCATTATCAACTTTGAGGGGCAATGGGTAGATTTGTATGGTGATGTCATTGCAGAACTTAGTAATGATTACTATACTGTAGCAAGCGATACACATTGGGAAGAGATAATGTTAGCATCAATGAGTGTATATACTGTAGATGGGTCGCCACATAACTTATTGGCTGGCTCTACTGTTCTACTATCAGATAGGAGAGATACCGAAGGTGTGCTATTATCTGGTTTATATACAGTATTGGAAGTGACTAGTGCATCCTCGTTCATTGTAAATCTTGAAGGTTACTACCCACAACCCAAAGACGGGGACTATACAGGAGAGTTATGGATAAGTGAAACGATTGTGCCAGCAGATTACAATATCATAACTGGAAACAATGTGCGAGATAACATGGCAGTATCCGGAATAGGACACTATCAAAGTAGTTTTTTTACATCCGGTGTAAACTCAACAATACACACAAATATTGGTCAATAATAAATAAACGAAATGGAGGATATTATGAAATCAGAAGACATGGCAGAACTAAAGAAATCACTTTTAAAAGACTTGTTAAAACAGATGGATGGCGGGATTGTATCCAGCCTTAAGCCTGTAAAATCCACATCAAGCGAGCTTATCGTGATGGCTGGTGGCAAGAAACCAGAAAAAATGGAAGACGAAATGAAATACGATATGGAAGACAAAATGGAAGGTGAAATGGAAGACAAAATGGAAGACAAAATGGAATACGATATGGAAGAAAGCTGTAAAGCTGAACCTTCTGTTGAAGATGAAGAAGAAAGTGATATTCAGAAAAAACTACGCTATTTGTTCAGTTCAATGTAAAGGACATATATTATGTCATCTATTAGATACGAAACTACGTCATTATGTAATCAGATCCGCAGGATTGGCTCATTGCCAACAAGCGCGAGCACATTTACTGATGATGATTTAACAGCTATTATGAATATGGAACTACAAGCATCTGTTGTTCCAATTATTCAGACTGCCCGCGAAGAATACTTTGTCATTGCTGATACAGTAACGGTTGCTGCTAATGTCGCCACTATTGACATTGCTTCAGAAGCTATTGGAATGAGAATACGAGACCTTGCAGTTGCATCTGGTAATAGTTTACAATACATTCCTCGTGTGACACCAGAACTTTATAACTCTTCGTTTGGATACTATATTCAGAACAACCAGATTATCTTATGCGCTCCATTCACAACTGAAACAACATTTATCGTCAAGTATTACAAACGGCCAAACGATTTGACTACTGAAACTGTAAAAGTAGTTTCAAAAGGTGCTGGGACTACAATAAATGTTGACAACATTCCAGATACTTGGGGAACTATCTCTAATAATATTACTATTGATGTGATTGACAAATCAGTTCCGTTCATTGGTAAAAAGTATAATGTATCATCTACTATTACTGGGGCTAGCGCAATAAGTGTGACAGCAGAAGCATATGCGTTGATTGAAGTTGGTGATTACATTGCCTTAGAGGGAACCAGTCCAGTGCCACAATACATTCCAGTTGAAGCACACCACTTGATGGTCCAAGGTGCGAACACTCGTTGTTTAGAAGCACTTGGTGATAAGGATGGTTACAAGGCTGCTGCTGTAAAGTTCGCACAAATGACAGAAGCACTTATCTCTATCATCAACCCTCGTGTAGAAAGTCAAAGTAAAAAAGTTATTACAAATCGCACATTACACTCAATGATTACAGGACGCTAAATGGCACAATCACTCAACTTAAAGTTTTCAGGACTATGGACTAACCCTAACGAGTTCAGTGAGGTCCCAGTTGGTGCTATGAATATTGCTACAAATGTTGTTATTGACAAGGAAAGCATTATTGATAGTCGTCGTGGGTTCCAACACTATGGTATTCCACTATCTGCTAACTACATTCGCTCACTATTAGCATTCAACGATACTAATATCGCTTTAACTACTGGTTCAGAACTGTATTACGATGCGGACAACAATGGAAACTGGACAAAATATGCTGGAACATTCCCTGCTCCAGCAAGCAATACTAAAACTCGTGCTATCCAAAGTAATAAAAATCTTTATTTCACAACAGCAGAAGGGATTTATAAGTTAGAGAGTGTAACAGCACAACCTCGTAAGGGTGGAGCCCCAAAAGGATTGGCTGGTATCGCAACAGCAACTGAAACGGTTGGATGGTTTACAGAAACCACTAATGTTGGGTATAGAATAGTATGGGGATATCGCGACACTAATAACAATCTCGTCCTTGGACCTCCATCAGATCGTATTATCGCAGCAAACACTTCTGACGGTCCAAAGAATGTTACTATTACATTCCAAGTTCCTACTGGTGTGGATGAGAACTGGTTCTACCAAGTGTATCGCTCCGCAATGAGTTCGGATTTGAATACTGTCGCATCAGATGATATGCAGCAAGTGTATGAGAACAATCCATCGTCATTAGAAATCACAAACCGTGAGATTTCAATCATTGATGTCACACCTGATGACTTAAAACAGGCTGCTCTATACACAAATGCGACACAAGAGGGGATTGGTAATGCTAACTGGGCGCCTCCATTCTCAAAAGACATTTGTGTATATAAAAATCACGCATTTTATGCTAATACTCGCACTATTCAACGACGATACTTTAACTTCATTGCGGTTGGCGGGACTGATGGTATTCAGATAGGTGATACATTTACATTTGTAGATAATGCAGGTGGGTCATTTACAGTTTCTGCAGGATCATCAAACAATCCAAGTATTGGTCAATTTGAAGTTATTGATACACTAACACCAGCAGAAAATGTGGAACAAACTGCTCGTAAGTTTGCGGAAGTTGTCAATAAGTATTCAAATAATACTTTTATAAACTGCTACTATACATCAGGGTTTGACGAACTACCAGGTCAGATGATGGTAGAGAAACGGTCGTTGAATGGAAGCACATTCTTTATCAACTCGTCTCGTCCAAGTGCATCAAGTCCACGATTACAGCCTACTGGACAAGATGTCATATCATCTAACGATGAGTTGCCAAACCGGGTGTGTATTTCCAAAATACAACAACCAGAAGCAGTTCCGTTATTGAACTATATTGACATTGGATCAGCAAATGAGCCTATTGAACGTATTTTGGCATTGCGTGATGGTATTATTGTTCTGAAAACAGATGGAGTATATCGCATATCAGGGGATAGTGTTTCTACATTCAGGGTATCATTAATTGATAATACTGTTCGTATTCTAGCAAAAGACACTGCTGTTATCCTATCCAATCAAGTGTTCTGCTTATCAGATCAAGGTGTGGTTGCGATTACGGACACCGGGGCACAAGTTATTAGTCGTCCTATTGAAAACTTATTGACTAAATACACATCTAATGCACTTGCTAACTTTTCCACACTTGGTTTTGCTATTGCATATGAGAGTGACCGCAAGTATATCCTATTTGCACCATTAACATCAGCAGATACATTCTGTAAGATAGCATTTGTCTATAACATTTTCACAAATACTTGGACTACTTGGACAAAGGACGCAACAACAGGTGCAGTTGATTATCTAAAAAACAAAATGATTATTGCTGCTCCCAGCACAGTGTTTGAGGACACAACAGTTATGATTGAGCGTAAAGATTATGCGACATCAGATTATGTGGATGAAGAATATATAAAGTCTATTACTGATATTACTGGGAATGTTATTACACTTAACCCACTATTAGTTAAGTTAGGGGATGTTATCACACAAACATCTGGTGCAAAAGCAGTGATTACTGATGTTGGAAGTTCAACAGTTACAGTCACTTCATCTACTGGTTTGATACCAGGTGATTGTAGAGTAGTAAGACCTATCCCAACTGACATCAGGTTTAATAAGATCGATGCTGAAAATCCTGCGATTATGAAACACTTCCGTAGAACTGCATTTTTAGTAAGTGAAAGTGCCGCAAGTGAGATTAGTGTAGATTTTGAAAGCGATATTAGCGCAGGTTACAGCACTGTTACACTTACAAAAGCAGTTAAGGGACAGTGGGGAAATAGTGTATTTGGTGCTGTAACTTGGGGTAGTGGATCTGCTGGACAGGTTATTCGTCTGGAAACACTTGTTCCACAACATCAACAACGGTGCAACTGGTTAAATATTCGTATCAATACCCGTGATGTGTATTCATCATTGGGATTGAATGGTGTTAGCTTGATTTTTGAAGGAATGAGCGAAAAGTTCAAATAAAATATGAGTAATATACCAGATTTCAAACGGATGCTAAGGGAGGACTTTAAGGATGTCCCTGGTGAATGGATTGATAAGTTGATCTATCCTATCAACTCGTTCAGTGAGCAGGTTACTTCTGCAATGAATAGGAACTTGACTATTGGTGAAAATGTCACCGGGATGATTTACACTACAGTATTCTCCACACCATCCACTTACATAAAAAATAAGTCCTTCAATCAAATCAACATACCGTGGAACTTCCGGGTGGCACCAAGGTCTGTAACGATTGGACAGTTAATAAACCAAGATAATGATGCACCTATTACTAATCCTGTTAGTTTAGATTGGAGACAAACCGGTCCAAATGCAATAACTGTTCGGTTTATGGTTGGATTGAAGAATAATACTAAATATACAGTAACCTTCCTGATATTATAACACTGGGACACATCACTATGGCATACATAAAAACATTAAAAGACTTGGAGTTAGAGAAGGAAAATCAGCAGACTGGATTTACTGCATCTACTGGCCCATCTGAAACTACCAACGCAACATCTGATGTTGCAGGACAAACAACTGCTGCACCTGCACTATCATCTGCGACTGGGGCAAAGACACCATCACAAAGTGGAAGGTTTGTTAATCTACAAAACTACATTTCGGCTAATCAACCACAAGCAGTGAAGTTAGGTGAGAATGTTGCTGGACAGATTGGGAAAGAAGTTGATGAAGCAAAAACTGCTATTACAACTGCTGGAAATACTTTTGGTCAAGAAGTAGAGAAAGGAACTACTACTTACAATAAGGATATAGTCAATAAGGCTATTGCAGCGCCAACCACATTTGGCAACACAGCAGAAGCAGCACAGTTTGGGCAAATGTTATCAGGTGGCTATCAAGGTCCTACACTAACATCATCTACTGCGTGGCAGCCTGCTGTAAAAGAAGCACAAGAAGCCCAAGAGGCAGGAAAACTTGCTGGGACTGCTGGTGGTAGAGTGGAGTTGCTTCGTGATATAGCGAAAACTCCTTACTCACAAGGCGGATTATCATTTAACCAGTTGTTATTACAGAATACAGAACCTGCTCGTCAGAAGGTTGCTGCTGCTGCTGAACAAACGAAACCTATTGGAACAGAGTTAGAAGGTGCATTGACGAAAGGTCAAGAAGCAGTTGCAAATGCTATTAACACTGGGCAAGCAACAAGACAGAAAGTTGTGGATGATGTTACTGCTGTTACTACTCAGTTTGAGAATGAGTTACTTTCAAAGGTAGAACAGAACAGAGCATTGACATTAGCACAACAACAATTGGCAAAGAATGAGATTGCCAATGGAGCACCTAGTGCGAACACATTAGCAATGCTTGGATTGACACGAGCACAATATGATAATGTAAAAGCAAGAAGTGCTGAAGCTAACACACTTGGTGGTCAAGGTGTTGATTTATCAACATTCATTACTTCAAGAAATCCAGATGAGTTTATCAATCCACAATCTATCGCAACATATGATGAGGCACTTCGTTATAGAGCATTGAATAGTTTAATTGGAAATCAAGGTAATCTTTCACTTATTCCAGAAGTATCTGCGCTTACAGCACGCGGTGGTGCTTCTAAATCTGCACTGGGAGTGGATATCAACACAGTTAATGCGGAACTATCACGTCAGATTGAGACTGGTAAAGCCCGGCGTGAAGCTGCAAAAGCTAATGCAGAGTTCCTTGCAGCGCAAGAACGAGCGATGGCGCAAGCACGAGCACAAGCAGAAGAAGCTAAAAAACGTGGTCAGAAGCAAATGATTGGTGCAGCAATTGGATACGCTGTTGGTGGTCCTGTTGGAGGATTAGTTGGATCCGTTTTAGGGGGATGCTTCATTACTACGGCAATCGTTACGAGTATTGGTAAAGATGATAACTGTGAAGAGCTTGTAATGATGAGAGATTTGCGTGATAGCTTTGTTATTTTAAATCATCCAGCTGAGGTGACTTACTACTATCAATACGCTCCATCAATAGTTAAACTAATTAATGAGCGTAAGGATAGTGAGTTAGTCTATAACATTTTATATGATGAATATATTCGTCCTATTACTAAAATGGTATATGCGTATGATTATGAAGAAGCATACGACAAGTATAACGAAATGGTTGATTATGCAAGACAAGTCGCTAATGGTGAAATAGTTCCAAAAGCATCACTTCTAACAAAAATCAAGATAGTATGTAGAAAAGTCGCAAACTATGTAAATAAACTAAAAGGATAATATTATGGGACTATTTTCTGGGATTATGGATATATTGAGTGGTGGCTCACGAAGTGATGCTTCTGCGTCGTATAGTGGTGCTGTTAGTGCTCTATCAGGATTGATACCACCTACTGCGGAAGAAACTGCTGTCAGTCTGGAACGAATGGTGCTGGCTGGAACACTTACACCTGCACAAGCACAAGCACAATTACAAGAAGCAACCAGATTGGCTGGTATCCAAACTAATCCTCAACTTGCTGCTGCTCAACTAAACGCTTTAACTGAACTACAACGGGTTAGCCAAGAAGGTGGATTGACTTCCATTGACAGATCTAAACTAAATGCTATTCAGACAGATGAGCAAACAGCAGAGCGTGGTCAAAGAGAAGCATTATTACAAAATGCTCAACAACGCGGTGTTGCGGGGTCTGGATTGGAACTGGCTGCGCAACTTTCAAATGAACAGAATGCTGCTAATCGTGCTAGTGCTCGTGGAACAGAAGTTGCTGCCCAGGCACAAGAAAGAGCATTGCGTGCTATTCAAAATGCAGGTGAACTGTCTGGACAACTGCGTGACCAGGATTTTGCGGAACAAAGTTCTAAAGCAAAAGCACAAGATGCTATCAACGCATTTAATACTAATATGCGGCAACAAGCAGAAATAGCAAACACATCATCTGCTAACACTGCGCAGAATCAAAACTTGGCTAACCAGATGAAGGTTCAAGAGTTGAATCTTGGACAACAAAAGGCTGAACAGTTAGCGGCTGCTGAATCCGCTAATACTCAATATCAATCACAAATTGATTTAGCGAAGGCTCGTGCTGGTGCGTTACAATCACAAGGTGCTTCTCAAGCAACTCAGGGCAAGGATACACTATCTGGAGTCACTGGTGCTATTGGCAATATTGCTTCAAACTGGGATACTTACTCTAAACTCGGTTCTACTGTTGCTGGGTGGTTTAGTGATGAAAATCTAAAAAAGGAAAGAAAAGAACTTACCAGCGACGAAATTGGAGATATGTTAAACAACTTAACTGGATACTCTTATAAATACAAAGGAAGCAATGAGCCAGGTGTTGGAGTAATGGCGCAAGACTTAGAGAATACTCCACTTAGTGATAATGTTGTTGATACGCCAAAGGGCAAAATGGTAGTCTCTGACCCCACCATGCAAAGCGCAATGCTGGCTGCATTAGCAAACTTAAACAAACGTCTAAACGACATTGAAGGATAATAACATGGCAGATTACTCACTATACAATCAATATGCAGCGACCCAACCTAATCCAAGCGAGGAAGGATTTAACTCAATGTTGGGTAAGTTGCGTGAATATATGCCTGATGCAACTGATGATGATTTTCAGACAATATTTGACACAGCAGCAGCAGTAAAAGGAACAGGCACTCTTACTCCAAAGGGTGCTGCGTATGCCCAGCTCATTGATGAAGAAACACAAAAGAGAACAGCCCGTGGTTTACCTGCGTTACCTACACAAGAAGAAGTGTCTGGTTATCAAGCACCTATTCCACCAGCACCACCACAAGCACCACCAGCACCTATTCCACAAGCAGCACCACAAGCACAACCACACCCTACACGCAATAAGACTGGGGAAGCCATTGGTGGATTTTTTGCTGCTTTAGGCGGACCACAAGTTGCTCAACAATATCAATCTGGGATTGAGTTAAAAGATAAGCAGGACAAGGCTGCTTCTGACGAGGAAACTAGTCAAGAAGTAATGAAGCAAACTCGTGAAGAGTGGGCACAAAAGAAGCGTGAAGCAGATGCTAAGTTTAAAGAAAGTCAAAATCTATCTGATCCAACCTCTGATGTAAGTAAGGTTACTCGTGAAGCTATAAAACGATTAGCAAGTCAAGACCCTAAACTTGGTGAGATGTTGAGTCGTATGGACATTGACAATATGAGTGCTGCCCAGTTATCAAAGATTTTGCCATTTTTGGATAAGATTGTAGACAACACCACACAGCAACTAAAACTACAGCACAAGAAAGAACTTGATGATGCTAACAATGAATACAAGTTAAAACTATTAGATGCTAAAATAGAAACCTTGAAAGTTGGTCGCACTGGTGGTGGCAGTCGTTCATCAGGTGGTCGTTCATCAGGTGGTGGGCAACCCGCAACTGTTGGAGCAGATGGTATTCCAAAGATTTCTGGTATCAAAGTAGACAGACAAGGTAATAGGTCCATTGACCCAATTGTGGCAAGAGAACTATCTGATAAACAGAAGGCTGCTGCACTTGCAGGGCAGTTTATTAAAAATGTGCCAGCCATTAGAACTATTTTACCTGATGCATCACAATCTGGTGTTGGTGAGTTAGTTGGTAAGGCACAGTCGTTCATTGGGGTGGGTAAAACTGGTGCGGCAAATAAGAAAATGGAACAGTTTGCAAATGCAGCATTGGGAGCATTAAACTCTCCATTGATGAAAGGTGCCCCAAGTGAGGCTGATGCTCGTAGGGCATTATCTATTATCAATGATCCTACCGCACCACTTAATGTTAAAGAACAAGCACTTGATCAGTTTGAGTCTGCTTTACAACTGGCTATCAATAGTCACAACGATGCTGTATCACAATATGATAGTGAAACATTAGATAAATTAAAAGGAGTTGGAGTTACTTTTGTTGGCGGAGGTAATAAACCACCAGCAGCCCTAACATCTTCCCCAGCAAGAACACGAGTATATAACCCATCAACTGGTAAACTGGAGTAATAATGGCTGATTTTCAACGCATTAACCATCCAACGCTTGGATCTATTGATTTTCCAGCAAGCATGTCAGATGACGAAGTAGTATCTGCTATTAAGCGACTTGAAACTACTGATTCACAACCAGCACCAGCAGCAGAAGAACCCGGATTGTTTCAACCAGGTTCAACAAGTGAAGCAATAGTTCGCGGAGCAAGTCAAGGAGCAACATTTGGGTTTGGTGATGAGATTCAAGCAGCAATTAGAGCAGGTGGTGCTAAACTAACTGGAGATTCCAGACCAGTAGGCGATATCTATTCTGATTATCGTGATACTGAACGAGCAGCAAATGTAACATCTTCAGATACAAATCCAGTTGCTTATACAGCATCAAACATAGTTGGTTCAGTTCCAGCAATACTAGGCACAGGGGGAGCAGGTGCTACAGTTAAAGGGGCTACCGCAATAGGGGCAGGCGTTGGATTAGGAAATGCTGAAGGATCAGCAAGTGATCAAATTATGAACACTGTGATTGGCGGAGCTACTGGTGGTGCGATAGCAAAAGTGGCACCAGTAGTATCACGATATGGTTCAGCAGTAGTTAAAGCAATTCCAACAGCAGCAAAAATAGCAGGTAAATCTGGTGTAGAAGAAGCAGCACAGTGGTCAGGGGCGAGTGGTGGCATTCATATACTTTCTACCATTGGCAAAACCGTGAGAGGAGAGAACGCAGTAACTCCAACAGTATCAGAAATATTGAAACCAGCAATTACTCACACTCTTGGCCCAGCAGGATATGCTATAGCAGGTGCTGCGACAGTTGGCAAGGGTATTATTGAAGGTGCTAAAGCAGGCAGTAAGATTGTATCAAAGGAATTAGCAAAGACTGCGCCCGCAGTATCAGATGATGTAGCCAAACCAGTCTGGGCAAAGATTATGGCTTATGTCAAGCAGCAGCCAAAAGGATCACCAGCGGCTGCACCTGAAACTAAAACTGCTCAAGAAATATTCACATTAAATCAAACAAATCCACAAGCACGGCAAATTCTTGGAAGCACTACCACTCCAACAAGTGAATTACCTGTCCCACAAATTAGACAAGTAAGAACTGAAGCAGAAAAAAATGACATTATAGCACAGATTAGAGCAAGAAAATTAGGTGCTGTTAAACCTGTGGAAGCAACAACGCCAGCAAAAGTTCCGTTATCAACTGATCCTGCTATTCGTAAGGAGCAAATACTCAATGAAATTAAATCACGCAATGGTGACTTAGGTGCTAAACCAGTATCATTTGAAGTGCCAGGTGCTCCACCTGCGTTTGAAAAATCATATACTGTTACGGAGTTGGAAGATTTAGCAGGTCTAAGTAAAACTAAATCAGTAACACCACAAAGCGATAAAGACCCAGCTAAAGTATTACAAGGTGAGATATTGAATTTAACTCGTAAAATGCAAGCAGAAACTAATCCAGGCAGATATAAAATATTCCAAAAGATGTTAGAGGCTAAAACTAGCCAATTAAATAAATAATGAGAAGAGAGTAAAATATGGATAACAAAGATAAACTACAAGTTAAAGCACATTTACTACGAAAGTTGATGTCTGAGTTAGATCAAAACTCTGTTAAACGACTTGCCCCTTCTCGTGATACTTCTGCTATGAAAGAAGTTTCAGTCAAACCGAATAAGCAAAATATGTCGCAACTATATGTTGAAGCAGTTGAAAAACAATTTAACATCAAGCCGTCAGTTAAAGCAGCAACTAACAATAATATTGTATTGGCTGGTGAGCAAAAAGTTGATGACACAATAGTAACACAAGGTGACCGTGTATTAGTAAAAGATCAAGATAAACCTAATCAGAATGGTATCTATGTTGTATCAAAAGATAACTGGTCTCGTGCTTTAGACGCAAAAACAACAGATACTATTGGCAATAATATGTTCACTTTTGTTGAGCAGGGAACTGTAAACGGTGGTGAGGGATATGCGACTGTTATTCCAAGTATTTTTGAAATGAATAAAACTCCTATGATCTGGGCACCGTTCAATGAGAAGAAAGATAATGCTGGAAACTTACGCAAGGGTGGTGGGGCAATGTTGTCAAGCACAAGCCCAACAAGTTTGGATGCTGATCTTTTGACGGGGGTTGGTGATATGGGAGCATACTAATGGCTTATGTAAATAAATTTAAACGATCAGCAACACCAGGTAAAGTTCCTACCACAAGTGATTTAGAACTTGGTGAAGTATCCATCAACACATACGACGGTCGTATGTATATGCGGATCAACAACGGTGTAGATGCTATAGTTGAGATAACAGGATCTGGGATTACGGGCAATCCTGCGTGGGGTTTGATCACTGGCTCTATTGGAGCACAAACTGATTTACAAACTGCTCTAAGCACAAAACAACCACTTGATGGCGATTTAACTGCTATTGGCGCACTTACTGGGACATTTGGTCTGCTTAAAAAGACTGCTGCCAACACTTGGGAGTTAGACGCAACTGGTTACGCAAGTGCGACTCATGTCCATACTGGTGTGTATGAACCAGCAAATGCTAATATTCAGTCACACATTAGTTCCACATCTAACCCACACAATGTAACAAAAGCACAGATCGGGTTAGACAATGTTAATAACACAAGTGATATTAACAAACCTGTTTCTATTGCCTCTCAAACTGCTTTAGATTTAAAGAGTAATATAGGACACACTCACACCGGAGTATATGAGCCAGCAAATGCTAACATTCAAACTCACATTAGTGACACTAACAACCCACATAGTGTAACTGCTAACCAAGTTCTTCCAACACAAACTGGAAATAGTGGAAAAGTATTAGGAACAGACGGAGCAACAGTAAGTTGGGTAGTAATGTCAGGTGGTGGTGGTGACATATATCAGCCAGTTGACGGTGATTTGACTGCCATTGCTGCTTTGTCAGGAACAAGTGGGTTATTGAAGAAAACTGCTGCTAATATTTGGACATTAGATACTAATGCTTACACTACTAATACTGGAACGGTAACTTCTGTTGCTGCTATAACTCTTGGAACTACCGGAACAGATTTAAATTCATCAGTCGCAACTGGAACAACTACTCCAGTTATTACACTGAATATCCCTACCGCAAGCGCAAGTAATAGAGGTGCGTTATCTGCTGCTGATTGGACTACTTTTAATAATAAGCAACCAGCAGGTTCTTATTTGACATCAGCCGTAACATCTGTTAGTGGGAATGGCACAGTATCTGGGCTAACATTATCTGGATCAGTAACAACTACTGGAAGTTTAACATTAGGCGGCACCTTAGCAGTTACCCCAAGTAACTTTACATCACAAACGCAAAAGACATTCCTCGCTGCCCCAAACGCAATTAACGGGACACCCTCATTTAGAACAATTGTATCAAGTGATATCCCCACATTAAATCAAAATACAACTGGTAGCGCAGGATCTACTGCTGCTTCAATAACATTTAACAACAGTGGCATAGGGGATGCCAGCGGTTCTACATTTAACGGATCGTTATCACGCACAATTTCGTATAATAGTATTGGCGCAAGCCCATTGGCAGGTAGTGTAAGTCTTACAACTACAGGAACAGTAACAACTGGCACTTGGTCTGGATTATTTGGTGCTGTGTCAGGAGCAAATCTTACTACACTAAACGCAAGCAATTTATCATCTGGAACTGTTGGAACAGCAAGGTTAGGAACTGGCACGGCAGACAGCACAACTTACTTACGAGGTGACGGCACTTGGGCTACTCCTACTGGTGGAGGGGGTGGTGGTGGTAGTGGAGTAACATCTGTCGCAATGACAGTGCCAACTGGATTGACTGTCACTGGATCACCTATTACATCAGTAGGAACACTGGCTCTGACAATGACTGCTGGCTATGCGATTCCAACTACAGCAAGTCAAACTAACTGGAATACAGCATATACTGATAGAAATAAGTGGGATGGCGGTTCTACTGGGTTAACCGCATCTACTGGTCGCACCAGTTTAGGGGCAAATACTGTTGGCAGCAACCTATTCACATTATCCAATCCGTCTGCGATTACATTTCTGAGAATCAATGCTGACAACACTGTATCTACACTAAATGCTGCTGATTTTAGAACCGCAATAGGGGCAGGCACAAGTTCTACTACTGGAACAGTAACTTCTGTTGCTGCTATAACTCTTGGAACTACCGGGACAGATTTATCGTCAAGCATTGTTAATGGAACTACCACTCCAGTTATTACATTAAACGTCCCTACCGCAAGCGCAAGTAATAGAGGTGCGTTATCTGCTGCTGATTGGACTACTTTTAATAATAAGCAACCAGCAGGTTCTTATTTAACATCAGCCGTAACATCTGTCGCAATGACAGTGCCAACTGGATTGACTGTCACTGGATCACCTATCACATCAACCGGCACTTTGGCTCTGGCAATGACTGCTGGCTATGCGATTCCAACTACAGCAAGTCAAACTAACTGGAATACAGCATATACTGATAGAAATAAGTGGGATGGCGGTTCTACTGGGTTAACCGCATCTACTGGTCGCACTTCATTAGGCGGAACAACTGTTGGGTCAAACTTCTTTACTCTAACAAATCCAACTGCTATTACTTTTCCACGAATCAATGCTGATAATACAGTATCAACACTAAATGCTGCTGATTTTAGAACCGCAATAGGGGCAGGCACAAGTTCTACTACTGGAACAGTAACTTCTGTCGCAGCACTAACTCTTGGAACTACCGGAACAGATTTAAATTCATCAGTCGCAACTGGAACAACTACTCCAGTTATTACACTGAATATCCCAACTGCGTCTGCTGCTAATAGAGGTGCTTTATCTGCTGCTGATTGGACTACTTTTAATAATAAGACAAGTAATACAGGAACAGTGACTACAGCATCTGTAGTAACAGCTAACGGATTCGCAGGAACAGTTGCGACCGCCACATCTACACCAGCAATAACAGTTTCAACAACAGTTACCGGTTTAGTAAAGGGTAATGGAACAGCACTTTCAGCAGCAACAGCAGGGACTGACTATTTGGCATTCAGTGGTTTATCTAAAATCACAGTGGGGACTACTGCCCCAAGTTCACCAGCAGTTGGTGATTTATGGTTTGATACTAACTAATAGGAGATGATATGGCTATTAGTTATATAGGGTCAGCATCTGGCATTAAGACTGTTTCAATACCAGCACATCAAAGAGATGATCTTATTATCATCTTTGCGTTTAGAGATGGTAATGTAACAGCACCTGCTCTTCCAGCAGGATGGACGAATATAAGATTTGCTGGCGCAAACGCCTGCTCAGGAAGAATTGGTTATAAATTAGCATCATCGTCAAGTGAAGTGTCAGGCACGTGGGCGAATGCTTCCTCAGTAGTATGCGCAGTATATCGTGGGGTCAATCGTGCGACACCCATTGGCGGTAATAGCACTTCTGCTGCGGCAAGCACAAATGTTACTTATAATACAGTTACTATGGCAAACTCAACTGGCTCTAGTTGGGTAGTTGGGGTAGCAGGACACCGCGCAGTCAATACTAACTTACAGAATGCACCTACGGGGATGACAAACCGTATCAATGTAGTAGATGCAGCAGACGAAGCATCATTACACGACACAAACGGAGGGGTAACAAGTTGGGCAGCAACTAGTGTGGCAGTGGCTGGCACATCAGCTGGATGGAGAAGTTTTACTGTTGAACTTCTCGCTGAAGCAGCATTTTCTACAACTGAAGTATATGCTACCTCTTGGTTTGATGGAAATACTACTACTCCAAACAACGCACTTGGAGCAGCAGACGGAACTTTTACAGAAGATACTACTGGTTTTGATTGGTATGGTCAATGGAATATGGGGAATCCTGGTCATCCGCTAAATGGAAGATTACAACGATTAGAAATAACGTGTAGGTCACATATTTTAGGAGCATCATATCTTGATTCAGTTGATATTTACTATAACAATGTATATTCTGAATCAGCAACACTTACTAACATAAACAATACTGTAATCTCAACGACTGGGCAGGTGTTGACTTACACATTCCCAGCACATTATTTGTCCAGCGGAACTGATATGGCACAAATAGGTATATATGCGGTTAAAGGAACAGCAATATTACAAATAGATAGTATTAAATGGATAGCATATCACGACGAAATTCCACCAACCAGTGGAACACTAAAATACTGGACTGGATCTGCGTGGGCACCTAAGACACTAAAATACTGGACTGGATCTGCGTGGGCACCTAAGACACTAAAATACTGGACAGGAAGTTCTTGGGTGTAATAACAACTTTTTCAATTATCTTTTATAAATATAAGCGAAAGCACAACTAGAGAAATCATTAATTACAAAGTTTAAGGAACATATGGAACATCAAATAGTAGACATTGACAAGAGACTATCAATTGTGGAAACTAAAATAGCAGAAGTGCCCGTAAAATTTGTTGAAGTTCATACGAAAATTGATTGCCATCAAAAGAAAGCAGATGACATCGGTATGAGAATGTATACTGTTATGGAAGAGATTAAAGATGAGATAACATCTTTCAAACTTAAAAAAGCAGAAGAGGAGATTGGCCTATCAAAACAACTAACAACCTTAGATAACAAAATGGATAAGATGAACGACAAGTATCAACACATCTATAAAACAGTCGCGGTGGTAATGACTATTATTTCGTCAATAGTAGGAGGTGCATACTCAATTATTTCATTAATACTCAAATAATGAATTATACGAAAATATATGATTCACTTATAAATGCCGCATTGTATAGAGAATATACAAAGAGACCATCAGAAGTTCATCATATACTTCCTCGCTCAATGGGCGGAACCAACGATTCAGAAAACTTAGTTAGATTGACTGTTAGAGAACACTTTATTGCTCATTTACTATTGTATAAAATGGGATATAACACTCAAATCTTCTCAGTCAAAGCAATTATTCAAGATAGTTTAAATCCAGAGTGCGCCCACAGATATAAGTTGCCTAAGATAAGATACACAAAGTATATTAGACGACAAATATCCATAACTAATGCGCAAATAAACATATATAGGAGAAAACAAAGATAAATAAAAATGGACAGTCTGAGACGGCTAATCTCAGATTATTTGATTTATTCCTTTCATAGTTAAAGATCAAGCGATTCAGAAATGTATCGCTTTTTCTTTGAATGGATAAATAATATTGTGTATAGCAATATACGCACATTTGTCTTTCCTGACTCGTAAGCGATGCCTGAACTCATCGCTTACACCCTAAGTTCAGAGGGGTTAGAAAAGACGCAACAAGGAAAGCAAAATGAAAACAACTATACAAATAAACAACACTATCAACGACTCTCAAATTGAAGTTTGGAACTTGCTCAGGACATCACCTGATCAACTTCGTGTTCTAAAACTGATAGAGAACATCTTGGATAACGATTATCGTAAGCCCAGTATGGAGCAAGCATTAGTCACTGCCCAACGGTATGTGGCTGAGGAAAATAATAATGCCTCAAATGATTGGGAAAGAGTGTCAAACAAAACAGTTGATTTTAGATCTATTTGGAAGAGAATGCCAAAGCATCGTTATTGCGACTTAGTTATTCGTAGATCAGAGGTAAACCCAACTTATACTGGATTGTATTGTCAACAGCATAACAAGTTATTACAATGGGTAAATGACTATCAAATTTATTGGTTGATGCATCCATCTGACACTGGTATAATTAACGAAACAAACAACACTGGGAGATATCTATGAACTATACTCCAAACTTCACTGATAAGAGAGTCATTAAACGAGTCAAGCGAGTGCTTGGGTTCTTGCTATCTCAGATGAAACCGAATAAGCCAAGAGAACTAAGCCGTAACTACTTGAGTAAGATCTTTGGGCAATCACAAAACGACCTAACTAATTATCTCCGGGAGTCTTGCTTGATCACAACTGATGAGAAGTATTACTTCTTTGCGAGTCCAATGGCAAAGAGACCAGGACGAGTTGATTCTGGTAAGTGTAAGGAGTATAAAATTAACGAGTCCAGTATCAATGAGTTGATAACCAGATGCGGTATCACTAAAGAGGAAGTTATTCCGAAGAAACCCGTTCGCCTTAATGATGCTCACACCACCACTCGCCCCTATTGTATTACTTCTTTTGGAACGCTAGAACTTGAAGTAATTAAATTTGGGTTAGCACTTAACTCAGCAGAATACGAGTTTAGCTCAATGCTTGATTCAAACAAGATCACTTACTTTGATAAGTCAAACAGACTATTTGGTGGGACACAAAACTTAGTGAAACCAGTTAAACAACAACTCCATTACAACCACAACTATTGTTATGAATATGATATTGAAGCCTGTGCCCCAACATTACTACTCCAATACGCAAAGAAACTTGGATTGCGTAAAGCACCAATCATTGAATTCTATCTGAACAACAAATCAGAAGTAAGAAATGAAGTATCACGCAACACAGGAATTGATGTAAAGATCGTTAAACGAGTAATTAACGCATTATTTGCGGGTGCTCGCACTGATGGATCCATTGCTAGCGAGATCAATAACAAAGAACAGCTCAACAAATTTAAATCCAACGAGTTCGTTAAATCACTCATCAAAGATATCTCTAAAATGTGGGTCGCAATCAAACCAAGTGTTGGAGTCAGATATAACAGCAAGGCAGGTAAACTAGAAAAGAGATTATCACCGGGAACTAAGTGGTCTGTTTACTTTAAACTAGAGAGAGAAGTTCTTGATGTAGTTAGAGCTTATCTTTGCGAGTCCAGTAACAACTGTGTGCTTGAACATGATGGATGGACTACAACTAAACGAATCAATGTTGGCGAGTTAACTGCGGTGATTGAATCAAAGACTGGGTATCAAATCAAACTGAGTGAAGTAGAACTAAAAGATGTAGTTCTCATTCCGTGGGTGATTTAAGTGTTCGCCTTAATGATGCTCACACCACCACTCGCCCCTATTGTATTACTTCTTTTGGAACGGAATAGAACAGAGCAGAACATAACTAAAAGAGGAAGTTATTATTCCGAAGAAACCCGTTCGCCTTAATGATGCTCACACCACCACTCGCCCCTATTGTATTACTTCTTTTGGAACGGAATAGAACAGAGCAGAATAGAACACTAAGATACAATAATTGAAAAATAACTCATTCTAATCACCACTTCTATTGACTGGGGACTAACTAACATACTACTTAAAAAATACAGGCATAAAACCAGTCAAAACGAGCACAAAATGAGCCATTATTTAACAGAAATCACACAGAATCTACCAAATAATGGCTCATAACTAACACAAATTTAAAGAGGATACTATGGCAAGACTAACACTCAACAAGGTAACATCAAAAGAAGGCAATAACTTATTCAGAGAACAAATCATTTGGGACAGCGATGATGTAATTCCAAAGAGGTTTATAACAGATGATATCAAACCAATAAAGAACGGAACAAGTTTTTCAAGATCAGTCCATTTTATAACACTAACTGAAACATCGTCGGTGGCAAAGATCATTGAAATGAGATGCCGCTATTATGAAACATTAAATGTGAAAATAAATCGTATAGATGTCAAATTAGCTCGTAAATAACCAAATATGCTGTTATAATTATTAAATAGTATATGCTAAATACTTTTATACAGCAAACAAAAAGGAGCGTATAAAATGATACAACTACACGAACAAGACTTAGAGATAATAACAGAAGCATTAATTCTGGTAACAGAGTATAAAGCAGTTGCTTTATCAGCAAAGAAATTCAATATTTTTAACACTTACTGGTTACCTGAAGCGATTGCCCAAATTGAAAAGAATAACTTTAAACTAAACCACCCAAAGAAGAATGTCTTCATTTGGATAATTGACCAGATCAATCACTGTAACTTACTATCACAAGGAGTTAAACCAGAATACGGCTATCCACTTAGCAAGACTAAAACTGGTGAAGCAGCAATCAGCATTTGCGAGAAAGCAGCAAGAGGCAAATCCGCTTACTTAGCAGCCACAAGAGGTGAAAACAACTTCACAAAATTATTTGATTAACATAAAGGAAAAAATAAAATGAACACTACAACACAAACACCACAAACAACAGAAGTAACTCGTTTACAAGCAAAAGGTCGCCCAGTCAATCCAGACAAATGGATATCTGGACCAGACCCAACTGCGCACCGTTATTACGGAGCATTCACCCAACAACGAAACCAAGCAAAATTCAGAAAAGAAGGTTGGAATATGACATTCGCTGAATGGTATGCTATTTGGGGTCACAACATTATCAACAGAGGGCGGAAGAAATCCCAATTGACAATGACTCGTCCAAACATTAATAAGCCCTGGTCTGTTGACAATGTTCTTATTATTACACGATCAAACAATGTAACACTAAAGGAAATCATTTAACTAAATACAATGTGACGATACCCAAACTGGATTCGTCACTGTTAACTAACCATAAAGAGATAACACAAAATGAAAAAACCATTAACAAAACTTGAACCGAAATCTGATACTACCTCTGATGTAGACTACTCAAAGTTCTATTCTGGGGAATACTTACCACAATCCCCAACTTCTTATACTGCCCTGTCTGTCATATGCATTGAGCCTGGCAAATGGATCTTACGGCAAACAGATATCATCAACGACAAAATCGCAAAAATTATTGAATCAAAGCCAAACGCAAGATCAGTTATTTTTGAATACTTTAAAATGGCAGCAGCAGATTTATACTACAAGGAGCACTAAAATGAAATTCACAAAAGAACATATGACAGCAACCGCAGCAGTAACTACCTTTATATTGACAGTTTACTCAATAGTAACACACGACCCATACGCAATTAGCATTATGACACTATTGTCACTTTTGTTAATATATGATATCGTCAATGATATGACTTCAAACAGTAAAAAGATCAAAGCAGCAAACGAACTACTGATAGTGATTGACTCACAAATAAAACCAGAACTCAGCAGCATCAAAGAATCATTTACAGAACTTCAAATACAAGTTAGAGAAAACGTTAAATCACTAAACACCGAAATTACTGAAGCAACGAAAGAAGTAACAGTAGTTAAAGGTGAAGTCGCTAACTTACAAATGGCAAACGGATTTAAGAAATTAAAATAACATTATGACAACACCAATCACAACAAAAATTAAACCCGGACCCAAAGGAAAGAAGTTAGTTGAGGCAACTATAGTGGGACTGCCAGTAGGACGAGACAAAGTAGTAGTGCCGCCAATTGAAGTATTTAAGTTAGCCGAAATCGGTTGTAAGGATAATGAGATTGCTGACTGGTTTGGCATTGATAATAATACACTTAGATATAACTTCAGCGTTGAGTTGCTAAAAGGTAGAGAGTCTCTAAAGCAATCACTAAGAAAAGCACAAATTCAGTTAGGATTGTCAGGAAATTGTGTAATGTTGATATGGTTAGGCAAAAACTTACTTGGCCAAAGCGATAAGTTAGAGGTCCAAAACTCTGAAGTTGTAGAAGAAAAACTAAAAGACTGTGACACTGAAGTTATAGTGAATACATTATCTGATTTAAGAAATGACAACGAATAAGGATAGATGGGTCAATAGACGGAGAATGGCTTGGGCAGCATTGTGTTCAAGCCTTCTCTTTCCTATATTACACTTATGGACTGATTTATCAACCATAGCAGTCCCTTTCTATCTTTTTACTTCAAGTGTAGTTGGAGCATACATTGGATTTGCGACCATAGATGACAAATGGAATA
>Ga0210011_1000857_pt1 | contig 30954 bp, 30 predicted proteins | sample CryGeymeta201502_FD_183972 | JGI IMG/M metagenome (GOLD analysis project Ga0210011, IMG submission 183972) | Groundwater microbial communities from Crystal Geyser aquifers in Utah, USA - Crystal Geyser metaG 2015-02 (SPAdes) (version 2) | ecosystem: Environmental > Aquatic > Deep subsurface >...
TTAGAAATCGGTATTCGACTGTAAATAAAAAAAGAGTCAAAGTTGATTATTATTACTTATTTGGCACATGATCGTCTAAGATTAAAATGTCATTGGACACAAACTCATCCCTGGAGTTACACCAGATTCCATCATCTCTTAAATCAAACAACTTCCCCTTCTTTTTGAACATTGGAAAAGAAACACAGAATAGAACCAGAGATTTTTGATAGATGGGTTCATGCGAATGCCCTCTAAAGCTGATTGTCCAGGCTACATCTATGGATTTAGATAAAAAGATGGCTACAACTCTGCTGATGCCAACTACTGGATCAAGATGGGCAGAACAAGTCGAGCCACCCCTCAGACCAGAATCGTCGAATGGTAAAAAGCCGACAAACATGAATACAATGAAATATTCACAATCAGAACAGAACACAACAATAAATTATAACTCATCATCCATCTTATTTTTGCCTATGCTCGTAAATTGCGATAGATCAATGGCAATAAAAGAATCTAGTGGTTTTATTTTGAACAGAACTAAAAAGTGGCAACAGCAGCAGTCACCAATTTGTCTAATATGTTGATGTAAAAAATACATGAAAAATATCTAAATAATGCTGATGAAGAACTGACCACCCCCTCTACTCTCTATTTGTAACTTGTCGATAAATTAAATCAACAAAATTTCAAAAACTAAGACTTCAATATTTTTGCTTTCGGGTTGCCTAAAACTGGAAAAAGTACCTTGGGAAGCCTGCTACTTGGAGATGATGTTGTGGCGAATAAAGTTGACAGGGGATACAAAGTAGAGATTTCTGTCAAAGAAGAAGGAAAGAACTTCATCGAAATCACATAGGTCGACTCTGAAACAAAGGATCAAGAATTGTTGTGCCTGTATTTTAGCATCTGGCAAAAATTGAATCAGTCGAGGCGATTCCTTCCTATTTTAGTGGTCAAGCAAAGCGATTTAGAATCATCAAAAATGCTAGGGCTTATTCAAGGCCTTAAACTTCTCTAAAAATACATGAAACCATCCAAACTTCTGATCGTAGTATCTCGATGCTCAAGCACCTTCACAGCGGAAGAGGCCAGATAGATCATCATCGAGAACAGGTAATATATTAACGAGGATCAACTGAAGTTGTTTGCCACATGCGAGTTCATTTTGATAAGAAAGCCATAGAGCTCTGGACCTTTGGTGCCAACAACTGAGCTTCTTTCCATCAAGGAAAAGATAACAAAATGGACTGAAGATCTGGAGAAAGATGAAACTCTTTGGGGAAACTTAGAATTTAAGTTAGAAGATAACCTGAACGACCTCTGCCATGAAGTCATTGAGAAATCATATGAAACTCTCCAATCTCTTTTTGCAGATAAATTCAAAGAAAGGTATCCATAGTATATCGAGGCCAGTCTCAGGATAAATTTTGTGGTCTCTGTGAGACAGATATTAATTGCTCTTAAAAATGCTGAGAAACAAGATCAGAAAACGATCCATACTCTGATCAGTCAACTCGGAAAATGGCTCTAGCTATCAGAAAAGGAGCAAATGCAAGCCTACCTCTACTGCTTCTGCTAGATGAGTGTCAATAAGAATATGCTTTACTCTTCAATCATGACTCTTTTGGAGGATCAGGTCAACTAAAAAACATTAGAGATTCGGGACAAATTCATCATTCAACTTTAGAATGTACTTGAACCCTTCAAACAAGCTATCGTAGCATTCAAAAGAAAAGCTGATGAAGATGTTATTGACCTTCTTGTGCAGATCTACTAAACTAAGACTCTAACTGACATGATGAACGTGTTGACACAGGTCATCGAGAAGGGCAAAAATAAAAGTGAATAAGAGCTGAAGTCCTTAGTGGGATATACTTCTGAATTGCTGGATACTCTCAAAGCCATAGACTAGATAGTTCAACTTGGTTTCAGATTAGACAGCGCTTTGGGGAAAGTCAGAGAATATATTTATTATGGCCTCAAAAAAGATTCCTATGATATTCCCAAAACAAAACCTATTTAAATTCACTACTAAAGTCCAATCAAAAAGGAAGTAGCGAACAAAGAAGGAGACACTAAACCTGACTTTTTCAGCAATTTTTCCAGAGAAACAAGTAACTCGATCGTTCTCCTCCAAAAGAAGATATGTGATTACTCCGAAGGCACTAGTATTTTGAACATCACCGATCAATTTTCCTTTGAAGGAACTCCGAAAACACAATCAATCAAACACAACATCCTCATCTTAGCAAAATAGGTCAAAGTATACGACTCAATAACCATATCCTTCAAAGGTATCGAAGACAAGCAAAAGCTAAAATTCATCATAGTATCAGAAAAATACACCAATATGAATAAACTAAGCCTTCCAGCACAATCTCCAAATGGCCACGCATATTTATTTTATCTCAACTAGGGCGAGTTGAAAAGAATACACGAACCGAAAAAAGATGAACTGCCGCCAGGAACCGATGCAGTTTTGTTGAAGTTATACAGATCCACATTTAAATGATTTGTCAATGCCTGAATACACATAGATAAATATCACCAATAATGTCTCATTGCTTTCTTCTTTAGACCAGTGGCATATTTGCCGTGTGCGTTGGCCTTCTCCTTTAATAGGTCCTCGTATTTGACCTCTTTTAGCTGGATTTCCTGGTCGTAACCGAAAGCCTCCATCCATTATTTGGGTAAAGGATTAGAGTTCAGATACTATTTGGCTGGAAAGAGAACAGAATGGACCTTTCTCATGGGCATTTCTGGTACTCGATATGCACCGTCGTGGACAAGACCGACCTTCAAAGTTAGAGCACAGTATTTTCCTGATTAGAAGAAAAGAAGGACAGTTGTAGTTTGCCTCTGTCCGCTCTATGCTGCAAAGTTGTTACGGAAGTTGCCCAAGATACTGGTGGACCCCTGAGCAATCACTTCCTCTTTATCCCCGGAAAGCACTGAGACGAGAATTTCTGTATTTTTGAGGAAATCTTCAATTTTGGAGGTTTAACTGAATAGGTAGTGAATTTTGACTCTTTTCACCGACATCTTCTTCTGTTCTATCTTGCACTTCCACTTCTCCTCCATGCCCTTCGTCAGAACATACCTGATTGTGACATTTTAGTATTTCTTTCGGTGCAGCTCCGAAAATAATTATTTTGATTACTGGTGTATATCCTCCAGATAGACCATTAGTCGCCATTGGAAGAGCTCCCGACCTTCAGTTTTCGGAGGGTCGCCCTAATCCTCTATTTTTATGTGACACAAACGACCGAGCTATCTTTAATATTTTTTGAGTTGTAATTAGCGAATGATAAGAGCATAGCAGCATTCGCAGACTGCCGACATGGCATTTTCTTTTCGATTGAGAGCCAACAAATTGACAAAATCCAAATTTTAGAGATCCTCCAACCTGGTCCTCCTTCTAAGATGGTGCAAAAACTCAAGCAACATCCTCACTGATACACTATTTTGCAATTATCTCTTCTGAAAAATGCCACTGCACAGACGACAATTTCCCACTTGAGTGGCCACCTCCCAAACCGACTTCTTTATAGTATTTTTGGGCTATTAGTAATATTGAACTCCCTTGACACCCAGCAGCCATATCTTGCCAGCTACATCCTCCACATAGTCAATCCACAACTTCTTTATCCTTTTCTTGTGCACCCCTTCGATAATTTTTCTCAGCTAGGCGCTGGGCTCAATAAAACGATTCAAGATTCCCGGGCCTGTCAATTTGCTATGTTCTAAGGTATATTATCTTCCGTAGGAAGGTGACACTTTTGCCTTGAAGTCCAAAAAATCATTTTGTCCGTTGTTGTTGGCCCTGAATATTCCCGCATAATTTTGAAATCTATGCACGGCGTATTACTGTCTTTGCTCGCCCCTTTCACATCGTTAGTAGATCACCCGCATGACCATGGCTTTGAGGTTTCTACTAAAGACGTATCTCTGCACGTAGGCTGACTTATTGTAATCCCATCTGTTTTATCCGAAATTTCTACAATTTTATATATCCATGCTGAGATTTTTCTTGTTGTTTTCGAAGCAGATGACTACAAAAGGGGCCAAAGGGTTGACCTTGGTATTGATCATATTTTAATACATTTCCCTATAAACCGTATCTGATACTGCCGCCTTCACCAACTTTATCGAGTTCTCATGGCCCTTCTCAAAGACAGAAAAAATATCGGCTTTCAGAATGCTCTTCTTGACGACAATGCCATCTTCTGTCTTCAACTCCACAAACATTCGTTCCTCGTCAAGAAGAACTGTCTAAGGGATGTTCAGGCGATACTTGTGGTTGTTGAGGTTCAGCTTGAGAATGCTTTCAAAAATATTTATTCTTTCAATTTTGGGCTCCTATCTGCTGTATTCGAAATCCAATGTATGCTGATCAATCTCGTTCATTTTATTCCTGAAAGTCTAGTAAAAAGGTTGGGTGGCTTTCCATTTATTTTTGCTGGTCGACATAGACTTCTATATGGGAGCTTTGGTAAGACTACTGGAACTTTGAAACATAGGCGTTCCAATCGAGGTGGTACCATTTCTCTAGAGACCCTATTGAAACAAATGAAACATTTACACAATTTTATTCCATTTTTCCTTGGCATTGCTCCTACTCTTGATCTGATCTATCTCTTTCTCCAACTCTAAATTTGATTTTTTCTGACGTGATACATTATGACCTTGAACTGACTTGCTTTTACCTCCATTTTTCAATATATCCTGCTTGGTGAACTTCATGGCTGTAAATCTATTTGCACTAGCTGATGAGATGTGATGGGAGGAAACGGGTCTCTTCTGATGCTTGACTTCTGTGAGGAACAGCATAATTTCTATAATTTAAGAACTACAATTAATCATGTAATCAAATATCGTCTCTGTGAGGCTTTTTTTAAAATTACTAGAATTAGGTCGCCTTCTCCTTCTTTCTTTTCCGGACCAGCCGCAATTATTTCTGCTTCTCTCGCTGTGTTTTCTAGAATTAGCCACCTGACTACTCATCCTTCTACCGCTTTTCGGCAATTTCGGATTAAATATGCACCTTTTTGCCGGTCTTCAGAGGACCTGCTATCGACCTGCTTCTTTTTATGGCCACCTTATCGCTTTTGTTCTTCCTTCTGACAATCCTCGGGTTTTAGCTGGAATCCGAAGAAGAGTCAAACACATCAATACCGTACTAGATGGCGCTATAATCGAACATGGTATGCAAATACTAGAGCACCTAACTGGAATGGAAATTGGGTACAATTTGTCGAATACAGAGTATGAGCTGTGCAGCATCAGGTTAGACTTTATACTTTTCCTTGATTTGATAGTAGCTGAGAGTGTTTTATAGGTTGTCCCAGTCTACTTTAGGCAATTTCATGAAATCATAAAGGATGAAGTCGTATATTTCTCTCAGGTTCCAGCCATAGGTGGTAAGCTTGTCTTTTAAAATTTTTATCTTACTGGCCAGAACCACCAAAGATGTGCTATCCAATTACATATTAGAAAAACTATTATAAACTGCCTTATACCTAATCCACATTCACCTCAATTGTCATCATCAAGGGTTATATATATTTTTTGAAATATTATAACCGATGCTTAAAGCAAATTAGTATTCCACCGCTGACCTCGCAAGAGCTCTGGTTAGGGAGTATCTCAGTATAGCTGGACTCAGAAATACCCTTGCCACCTTTGAAAGATAGTAACCCCTCAACAAGAAAAAAATCAGCAAAAATTTGCTAATCGATCTGCTATCTATGAAAAGTATAGTACAGATACACAAATCTATGAAGGGTCAAGATTCTCTATTGGAGATCTTGGTCAGCTATCTGAACAAAAAATATCAAGTTAAAAATGGGATCTTCCAAAGAACAGATCCTCATTTCTATCCACAAGTCAACCTGGATCCCAACAGGAAGGCTAAAAAAATATTGGAAACGACAGATTTCACCATAAAAGATGTAAAACCACGACCAGGATCATCCAAACCCTTCAGAAGAGAGGAGCAGACAAGAATAGCGAATTATTAAAAGAATTAGCTGAAAGTTATATATGATAAGGTCGCCAGAGTATAATCAAGACCAAAGGAGTAACATGATAGGGAAGTCAAAGTAGAGCCGAGAGTTAGTGTCAAACGCTTGCATGCGATTGCAATTCCAAAGGGAGAAAAGATTGTAAAAGATAAATCTATCGAGGTTAAAGTACCAGAATAAGTGAAAAAGATGGTTTAAGACAAAGTTCAAACAGAAGAGAAAGAAGAAAATACAGCATTACAAACATAGTAGAAAAGAGCATCAATTTAGCTCAAATAGCCAACTTCAATTCCTGACATTCAACCCGTCTAGATCCTCTAAGACGAAGATTAGTACAACGAATAGTATCAATAATAATTTTAAATGTCCCTTCCCTAAAATACAAAAAGCAGGTAAACTGACCCCTCCCTCCTCTAAATTAAAACAGATCTGATCTCCTATCCCATCATCAGCCAAACTGCCAAAGATCTGCCTGTATTCAAGGATCAAATTATCACTAGTTTGCATTGCGCTGAGGTCAGAAATTCATAAAAACTGCGGAAAGATGGGACGGTGGGCAGTCTGAAGAGGGAAATTTCTGAGGAGAAGATCAATATTATGCCGATAGTTAACTAACCAACTGAAACGGATATAATATTATAAGATAAAATAGAACCGATGGGATGTGTTGAACCTAAGGGCCAACCACCACTCAACACAGCAACTGTACCACCAGCAGAACCTCAAAAATATTAGGGAAATGACAAGGCCGATAAAGCACCACAACAATAGATCAAAGTTGAGAGTAAATCTGAACCTCCCAGCAAACCTCGCACTCAAATGCGATTACTTAGCAAACCTAAAGAATCCAACAAATAAATCCCAATTACCAAAGAACCTGAGCAACCTCAAAACCATGTTGAATAATTGTAACCTCCAAAGAAGGAGCAAATGAAGAAATAACAGTAAGTAGCACCTGAGCCCAAACAGCCAGCGATGATAGCAATCGGCAAGAAGAAAAAACAAAAAGAATAAACTGCAACCGACACCTATCCGACTAAATTCAAATTTGACTAAAATTTCTCACACGGCATCCCTGTCTAAATCAACTACGAGTATGAACCCTACAAGATCGACACTTTTTATCTTGACTAAAAAATAAAGTAAACCCATCCTAAGTTGATCCTTGAAACTACGATCAACTACAAAATTAAAGGAGGTGGACTGACTCTCTTCAAAAAAAAACAATAAAAGAGTATCTCCTCTCAAGATGCGACTAAACTAAAAACTGCAGTTTTTCAGTCCAACCCACCGATTTTGCCAAAATCATGGACTCAAGGTTTCATCCTATCTCCTTTTGAGGACACCCCCTACGGTCTCAAACAAATCTAAGGTGGACCATGTGGCATCATCGCTGCTGTTCAGTGCTACTACCTCAAACATTTGCTCTATCTATCAAAGTAACCCAACCACAAGAACTAAATTGTAAGATAGATGTCCCTTGTAGGAGCAATAGCCGATTTGTTATGGAAGGTGAGGTCATCATAAAAAATAACGTTGACCTTTCCATTGAAAGGAGCCAGTAAAATTGACATAAATAACCTGAGAATTGTGACCTTTGATGCGGCATAGTTCAACACAGTTTTTTCTGCAGTTTGGGCCCATAGATAATAATTCATCGGATAGAAAAATTTCGGTGTTGCTGCCTTGCTCTATTCAGCTGTGCTTACCAAAGGCACAGATAAAATATAATAATAAGTAGACATCAAAAGCAACCCTCTGATTGGCAATCACGGTCATTGCACTCAATAGTTCGTCAACTTGGTCCTCACAGGTCAAGCATGCTCTAATGTATTCGATGGCTAGAAGATTGTAGACGACTACAAGATTAAAGGTATACCTGAAGCTTCATAATTCGGTTTTCTCACTGTCTTCGAAACACTCAAGTATATTGAAGTTGGAAAAAATTTAAAAAACCCCGTGATCCCAATTTGGATCATCTGCAAAGAATTCCACTATCACGTCGTTTTTGCAGGTCACCACCTTATAGCAGAAAATAACAAAACCTCTAAATTCGACATTATTTACTTTGACGGACTGTACAACTGTGGTGATCGGATAAGACTGACCTTGTCACCTTACACAACTGAAGAGTAATAAACATTAAAAATGAAAGAATTACCGTTGATAGAGCAAGTATTGCTGACAAAGTGGGGCCCAAGGAAAGCTGATTGGAACGGCAGCACCAAAATTTTGTGATATGCTTATATATGATAAATTTTTAATAATGATGTTTAGTCTAATGGTAAGAGGAAGATTCCCTTTCAGCCAAATAGGCAACTCCTTGAAAATACTGCAACTTACACCACCCACCACCCAAAAATAGATAAAAAGTAAGTACATGTTGTTGGCAAAACAGTTGCACCCTGACATGAAAGAACAGGTAGAAAAGACAAAAGAATAACTGGATAAGGAACATCATAAATTTGTATAGATCACACAGGCTTATAAATATCTTAAGGGGTTGTCCTAAGAAGAGATCAATAGTGATCGAGTGGAGAACAAGAATGAGGAGAGTAAGAAAGGAGAGGATGAGTATTACCGACCGATGACTGAAGAGGAGAAGAAAAGACAGGCGACTTACAGCTATTTCAATAAAAAATACAGAAAGACAGCAGAACAATAAAAACAATAAAAAAGACCACTCTACCGGGAACTTCCCTAACTTTTTTTTGGCATTTTTCTAGTCTTCCTTTATTTGGTGTAGTGGGCACATGCAGCTTACCAGAAAAGTCGCCAAAACCTAAAAGAAAGTACAGGTGAGGGTCACAACACTACTCTAAAGAAGATGAACTTCAGACAGAGATACGAAAAACCTGTGCCTTTGTCGTAAATATAGTGATCCTGTATATTTACTTCAGCAGAGCTAGCACTGTTCATCTAAGCTTTGTTAATAATGCCAACTATCAGCATTATAATTGATGGACTTGCTCCCCCGAAGACTCATCTTCCTGGGTCACCTGCTCCTCACCCTAGCATTCATCTACACTCATCAGCTACACCTTGAACTCTTGCTCGCCCTCCTCCTGCATATCCTTATTCTAGCAAATGACTCCACCTGCTATCCTTCTCATTGCCAGACTCCCCCGCACTATCCATAATAAAACCGATGCATGTAGTAGTACTGTCAGGTACTGAAGTGGTGCCGCATGAAGCATTGTTATAAATGTCGACGTTGCGTGCATCGCTTCGACCATCACTGTGTCTTGCTGGACATCTGCATCGGATAATTCAACTATAAGTACTACTTTGTCTTCCTGCTGGCTCTGCTCTACAACACAATTCTGCTGCTAGTTGTCTTCACACAAGAAATGAAAGATGAGGTCAGTATGGATTAATTCGGAGCTTAGACCTTTACTGTGAAATACTATCTATATGGGTTTGCCTTGATGGGGGTTTATTTCAACCTGATCATGAGCAGCTACCTTGTAGCAAATCATACCTATTTTCTGATGATGAACGTAACAACTTGGGAGTACCACAAAAGAGATAGCATACCCTACCTCAGAGGTTATGACCTCTATCCCTTTGATAATGGCGTCTTGGCCAACATTATCCAGATATTCAGCACAAAAGCAGACCGACCCATCGACTGGGCCTTGTAACTACAATAAAAATGAGGGTATTATTGATATTGACTGATGATTTTGATACTATTTGAGTAATAGATTAATTATAAAATCAAGATAAAAGATGAATCCTGCCAAAATGCTCATAGTAATGGCGCTAGTCATAAACATTGTAAAGGGAGAACCAGAGGAAGACAAATTATCGCAAATACCGGGATACCCAACTACCTTCACAAATAGAGCCTATGCAGGTTATCTGAGTACAGATTCTGATAGCCGTAAACTTCACTATGTCTTTTTGGAGTCCAGCCAAGGAGCAAGCAACAGTGCACCTGTAATGCTCTGGTTAAATGGAGGACCAGGTTGTTCCTCTAAAATTGGCTTCATCCAAGAGCTATCACCCTACTGTCTCAATGCATTCCAACCGTATTCTGCTCAAGACAATCTAACACCAAATCCTTACTCCTGGTCTAATATAACAAATTTACTTTTTTTGGACTCCCCAGCCGGTGTAGGTTTCAGCATCAACACAGACCCCAACTACACCTTCAATGATGCCAACACCGCCAAAGATAATTTACTTGCTCTCAAAGATTTTTTCTCCAATAAGTTTCCCTAATACGCCAATAACACTTTCTATTTAGCTGGTGAGTCTTATGCTGGGAAGTACGTGCCTGACCTGGCAACAAGAATCCTGTCAGATTCCACTAATAAAATACCACTTAAAGGGGTCCTCCTGGGTAACCCTATCCTGAGCCCTTCGACGCTTCAAGAAAATAGAATTTAGTGGATGCTCTCTCATAATTTGATTGATCCTCAGTTAAAATCGTATTGGGAGAAATCTTGCAAAGTAGATGCTGAGTCAGCAGGATGCCAGTATTTCTACGAGAGATTTGAAGATCAAACCTATCGGATTGATGAGTACAATATATATGGAGAATGCTATGGTAGATCGGGGCCTCCTCAGAGTGCACTTGCTGCTCAGATGGCTATCCAAAACAGTCCTTTCAATAAAATTGCCAGGAAGGTTAACTTGCTAACTGCCAAATAATACTGTGCCTATTCGAAAGGGGTCGAAGACTATCTCAACATCAACGCTCAGCAACTAAATTCAAAAAATCCCAACACCGTCCAAGTCTGCAACAGCACAATTTACGACTCCTATAAAGTAGATCCAAAGGGAAGTCTTGAGTCAATCCCTGCTCTGCTGAAGGCCAACCTTAAGCTATTTATCTATACAGGTGACTGGGACAGTGTGGTACCCTTCACCGACACTCTAAAGAATATTCTCAGCCTCAACTTAAGACAACAGGGCAGCATGCTTCCTTGGTTAGTGGGGTAACAACACGCAGGATTCACCCGCACCTATAGTTATAATTTGACACTGTACCATGTCAAGGGAGCAGGTCACGAGGTTCCCGTTTATCAGCGTCAGAGAGCCTACAAGGTGGTTGAGAAGTTCATTTATACTTGAATTGATATATGCCTATACTATTTTGACTAAAATTAGCATACTATCCTCGGGCTATATTTACCTAGTTGACCAAATACTAAATGATTAGAAAAATGGAGGTAAGTAGGTAGTTCACCTTTGGCAAAAAGAAAGGACCCGTCCTCAAAGAAGTGAGATAGATCTTGGAGACAGAGAAAGATCACTTCCCTCTTGATTGGTACTTCGTGGCCACACTTCTGGCACAACCTGGAGCTATCAAGATGGATGGATAGTTAAGGGTAGAGCTAAGAGTTCAAAATGTTGAAGGAAATAGCTCAATCCTCTCTGTGTTCTTGTGTTAGGCCATCTCTCGAGAATACCTTGACATCCTAAAGGTGGGCTCGACCTACATCTTCAAGAAGGGGACACTCATAGTTAGCCATTCTGACGATAATTTTGTGCTGATGAGGAAAAAATCAGTTATCAAACTGCACAATGAGGAGGATTCGATTTTCTTTGACTCCTCATCTGAACATTCCAGTTCATCTGATTATATGCAATACATCGTTTCTCCTTTCAGCTTTGAACTGGAATCATCCCGAACTGAGGCACCAAAATCATAAAATATCCAAAGTAGATTGACTAACTTGGAGAAAGAAATAGCTGACATCAAAAAAGGATCTTCTGTGAGGGCAGAACAAATATATTCCAGCTTGAGTGTTGCCAAAGAGGAAGATCTTGTCGATTTCAAAGCCAAAGTGGTCAACAGTTATCAAATTGGAGAGAGGAACCCTTCAGCTAACAAAGCTGCTGGTTTTAAAGTAAAAATGCTTGAAGAAGCTTACGATCCCAACAAGACATATGAAGTGGTCATTTGGCAGGAAGCCCTTCCATCTAAGCCCTTGATTCGTGGCTAAGTCTACCATTTCCGCTCTTTCAAGCCAAGAAACAAGGCTCAATATGGCCTTTCTTTTCACTCCCACTACGAACACTCCTCAATCTAGCATCTGTCCTGATAATCAATCATATATTGCTACTACTCCCATATTATAACAATAATAATTGACTCAAAAATGGAGGCAATTTACTAAGCACTTCTCTTACTCGAATCCTCCCCCGTCAAAGCAACCACCATGCTCACTAACCTCTCCCACAACAACCCGCACTTCCTACTTATGCTCAAAGACATGTGCCTTCAATTGCGGCAAAGATTCGGACCTGAGAAACAATAAAACCAGCTGTAATTCTAATCGATGAGCAAGACGATGCTTGTCATATTCAACAGAATGCTAAAGCAGGAATTTTTACATTTAGGCAACAATGCTTACAAACATTTGGAGGAGTACTATCAGTGGATGTTGGAAATATTGGCCTGTCCATCTATTTCCTTTGTCCATAAGAATATCTTACAACCTACTCTGACTCTGATCCTCAATCACCTAGCCCACCCTCGCTAACGTTTTCTTTAGTTCCACGACAAGATCACCCAAAAAGATATCGACCAATCAGCCTGTCTCTTCATCTATTTGTAAGCTATGCTAAAATCAAAAATAAGCCAAGATGAGCTCATCTCCACCATCAAAGAAAGCCATCAGTTTTTATTCTTCATCTGTAATCATTCACTAAATTACACCATTGACTTCTACCGCGAGAGATATATGTAGATGGATGACCCCAATCCTTTCAGCCCTTTTGTCATGTTGTAAATGATAGAACTATCTTAGACTAAAACAGGTGTAATATATGCTGACCACTTTATGCGATATGATCTCTTTTTGCTTCTATTACCATAACCAACGGGTTAGGACACATGTTGATCTATTAACCGAATAGATGCTGTTTAGCCAGGAACTTGGTATCTATTTGAAGAGGATATTAAATTTGGAAAGATAGCTATTCAGAAGCAACAGGTAGTCCAACAAACATGGACTACAACTTATCATCATGGGTAATTTCACAGCGAATTAATGCAAAATTATCAATAAAATAAAAACTATGTGCCTTACCAGTATTTGTTATCATATACAGGTATCTCCCTTATTATATCTGTCACAGATAAAAAATTTAACCTCACCTATACCGATAAACCTCTCCTCAGAAGTCTAGAAGAATTGACTGTGGTCCTCATCTCAGATCTGGAGATATGTAGTCAACCTCATGTGATGACTGAGCTCAGCCAGGAACTGTGGGCTGATAGCATGCTATCTGCTATGGTCGATGTCCTAAAAACTACATGCATGTTCGTCGATCTCCAGAAGATATTTCATCGGATGCTGGATGTTAGAGGACTCATTCAGCTAACTTTCGGTTTTTTGCTGACCTACTAAGAAGAACTGACCCTGTTTGAGCACGAACATGAGGATTACTTCGCTCTCACCTATTACATTTTATTCGGAAAAATAGATGAAAAAGATGAAATCGAGAGCCACAGCATTGATCTGACTTTGGGAGAATTTTGTCTCAAAAGACATATAGTTGACTTCATCAAAAATATGTGCATCTATGTAGAAGGGTTCGCATCAACCATGTTAGAATTGTGTCTGGATGTTGCTCTGTTGGAGACCACCTTTAGAAAGACCAAAAATCATGATCTGAAATAAATGTTCAAAGCCAAGCATCATTTGTAGAGAGGTGAAGGACTGGAGTTGATCAATTTGGAAAGTGCCATCCTCATGTTGACAGTCGTCATTGAAGGCTACGACAACAAGTTGTCCAAAAGTGCAAAATTCAAATAATTTTTAGACACAATTAATCCCTCATCAATGACTCAACTATAACTGACCCGCACCTATACTTTCCTTTCTGTTCATTCCGTCTAGTTCAAATCTTCCAATATTTACACCAAACACTACAACTGGATAGAACGTGCCCTTTCGATGAATAAAAATGATGACTCACTCAATAATAGCGCCCTTTATTTCCTCAGAAGAGTCATAGTTGAAGGTTACGAACATACAAAGTCATATTGTTCTCTGGCTGATAAAGTACTCAGTGATGCTCTGGAACATGTGGTGTCTGCCAACTCTGCCCTTTTTGTTGAATTTATTGTGCATACTGTCCAGAGTGACAAAATAAGGAGGAAAATTCTCAATTTTGAGTGGATCAATAAGGCAGTGGAACTGACCACCATGTTAGCCCATCGAGTATTCAGCTAGAAAAAATCCAACCACGATCTAATATTAGCAATTCTAAAATTATACACAGCCACAATCGATGCCGCCCACATCCTAACCTAAAACAACCAGCAACATCCCTATCCATCTTTTAAACAATAAGCCCACCACTTCGATGACCTAATTAACAATACTCTCCACTAGAAACTCATCACTTTTTATTCAAAAATATTCAAAGCCAAAGATTTGATCAAATAGGAGTATCACTGTATATATTAATTGGCTGACTACCTCTTTGTCTTGTTTGTTAGAGATGCCAAATTAGATAATACGACCTTTGCTGTAGTGATCGATCTCATTATGGGTATACTATCCAGAGATGAAAAATAAAATCATAGCTATACTACAGCCTAATTCAAATTGTTATATCAACTGATCAACAGAGTACCCTATTAGTTGCAAGAGAGTCACTATCTTACTATTCGCAATTGGATGTAAAGCCAACTACACTCATTCTCCTAATTGCACATCAACCAGGTCTGCCTAATTATGCAATTAATTTATTTCTTCATCCATGGCAACATCTTCCAAAAGAGTAATATGATCACCTTCTTTCAACCTGTCACCGCATAAATCTAAAAAATATTTATCAAGCAACTACTCACCTATGAAGAGTATTGTTCAGTTATTCAGCAAGAAGAAGATGCAGATCGGAGAAAAATCAATTTGAGTAATTTGCATCATGATCCCTACAACAAGGAAGAACAAAAAAATCCTATCACTATTGTCAGATTGTATAACACGATTATATTAAATCCTAACCATCAACCGCAGTCGATTCATTTGGTTAAAAAATTGTTGAAGTTCTATATCAGAGATTAATTGCCTTACTATGACCTGGCTGTACAATTCCTGGCGATTAGTATCTTGGTGGCGAGAACGAGAAATAGCGGAGTGCTGGAGATATTTACCATGGGCTTGGATATGCTCTATTGCAATGCTATATACTAGAGAGATATCAAAAATTTGACAATCGACTAGAGGGTCATCAAAGATCTTACGAAGGAACTCAGATCTCCTATCAGCATTTTGGACCCCTATGCCTAGCTAGCCAACATGGTTAATGAAGAACTGAACAAACCCAGAAGACCCATATTCATCGATTACCGCCTTCCCTTCGAGCAAATAGAGGTCAACATCATCGATTTCATCAAAAACGACGAGTCCACCCTCAACACCGTCAAAAAGTTGATCTCTATCCGCAGAATCAATGACCAGCCCAGAAAGATAGTCAAGATAAAGAGAGATCAGGAGTGATTGTTTATTATTGAGTTTTGGAGGCATTTAATAATATTTTAGGCATAATGCAGACAGAGATAGTATCTTTGGAGGAACTCAAGTAAAACATCGAAATGATAATCGATGAACACTACCAGATCTTGTCTAGAAACCTCAAAGAAAGCGATGCTTACAAAATGATCAAAGATTATGAACAGGCCTGTTAATTGGTCCGATAAGTGCAGGAGTTAGAAGACGTGGAACTGAAAGATGCTACCTTTGTTCAGGAAGTCTTGTCTGAAGGTCGAATGCACCTGAAATAAATGGAGGCTCAACTGGCATACCAGAACAAAAAGGGTGATGCTTTAGAATTGTAAAATAAAAACTTGAAACAGTTTTACACCATTTTCCACAACTACATCTGCCACATCAAGCAAGCCACATTGCTCATCAAATCTCAGAAGTTGAGCGAGAAAGAGCATGAAAATTTGACAGAAGTCAAGTCAAAATTCACAGAGGCCAACAAAAATGATACAATGAGACGTGTCCTTCAACTGAAGAAATAAAACGATGATGGATAACATGTTCTGAATCAGGTGGAGAAAAAAATCAACCAAGATGTGCAGGAGACTGAGAAGAGACTCAGAAATATCGAAGGAGAGTGTATCAAATTGTAGGCAGAGTGGAAAATGAAAGATAAATCCTACAGAGAAACACTCAAACAAGAAAACCAAAGAAAAATCGATCGGCTGCGATTCGGGTCAAGCAGAAAGGAAGAAGTCAAGCCAGTCTCTCCCTCTAGATTGTAAGGTAGAAGATAACACACCAATGTTGAGCTATCTGCCGTCAAAATCGTGTAGTACAACAGCCCCTACGAAAAAATTGAACAATACGCAGCGTTATGTCTCCTCATCGTCACAGTCATTGTAATGTTCTATGTCGGCCATCTTTTCTCGTCGGATCGGCCAATAGTGTGATTGCATAATACTTCACATTTTAATAATTTCCCTCCATATCATCCCCTAAATGGTAAAATAGGCCAAAAACTCAAGCAGCGACTCCTAGTCTTCTAAAAAATAATAAAAAGTCTAAAAGAGAGGCAGACCTAAAAGGAGGTTGAGCTCCTAGAATGAAGTAGATGAATACATTCTCAAAAAGAAATGTGAGGTATGTCTGCTTAAGAACCGAGAGCACTAAATGTTGCTATGCGATCGGTGTGATGACTCCTATCATCAGAATTGCCTAGACCCACCTGTTGACAATCCTTCGGAAGTATGGATCTGCCCAACCTGCCTAATCCAAATCTAAGCCCTATATATTGACAAAGGTAATGAATGATCTAACTTAGAAGAAAAAGACAAAATAAAGGCTTAGAAGGTATGCTTCAGCTGCAAAGAAGACCTGAATAGAAAGCACCAGATCCAAGGAGTCGATAATTAGGGCAATCCCATTCAAATCGAGTGCATGAAACTGACTCCCAGAACATGTCTATACTGCAAACATTCCTTCCATGATCTATGCTTCAGTCCTAGAAAAAATTCACTCAATTGCCACCCCTGCTAAAAAAAAATCAGAAGTATACCTGATATATATCAAAGAACGAGGCCCCAAAAATCACGATTAGTTTATGGAGTACATTGATTATTCCATCGACAACGTCAAAAATTCAGATCACAGTCTGTTGTAGGACGGCTCCTCGGACAAGCACATCACAAGACACAAACATTTCAGGCTAAAAGTACCACCTTACATGACTTCCTGGCAATTGATAATCCAATATGAGGCTAGTCTGTACTATGCCTTCACCAGCAAACGGCTGACCTTCATCGACGACCAGATCTACCACAATGACTAAAAGTAAAAATTAATGTAGTTGAACTCTCCCGATCAGTAGTCAGAAGGCAATATATTGAGGCTGCATGAGAAGGACGAGAAAGTATATGAGGAATTCAAGATTAACAGCAAGAAAGGTTTCGTGGGACCATTGGAAGTGAAGGAGGATCGAGTGAAAGGGTTCTATTTGGTGTCGACAGATTACATCCCTCCTTGTACGATTGTTTCAGAATATTCAGGTGAAGTGATGACCTCCAGAGCTGCCCTACAGTTTTAGGAAAACGACAGCATCTTCATGTTGGTCAAATGCCACAGATCTGTCTAAAGCTTAGACATCGTGCCTGAAAAATACGGAAATATCTCCCGTTTCTTCTCAGGTATTAACAACAACCTGAAACGTTCGTTATGGACCAAACTGTAAAACATTCGATCACTCCGTTTCAGCTACAAAGGCAGAGTCCATATTCTCCTCTACACCATCAAACCAATCCAAGCAGGTGAAACTCTCTACTTCGACTACAACGGCAGTCTATTTCATGAGTATCCAACTGACCATTTTGTCAACTGAGTTTATTTGATATCTGTGTGGCTATATACATTGTTATTATGGGGTTGGTGAGACAAAATGGACGAAGGGGTTTTATTTAGGTGATTGATTATAATGGTCTAGCTTGTTTTTGTTTTGGTCGCTAGTACATAATTTTATTTCCAACTCGTATATGGAAGTAGATAGCCATTGTCGATTGAGTGAAGGGCAAAACAATCTGTTTCCTACTCGTGTCAACCAAATCCGGATCAGTCCCGTCAAAACAAGGGACTCCCAGACCACTCGCAAATCCTTAAAGCCCTTTTCGTCCTCCATCATCCAATAGAAAAAAAAAATCATGACCAAGGAGGAAATCCTCAAAATCAACTCTAAAATCCAACTCATCAAAAGCAAGTGCATGAACGTCAGACCAAAGCTCGGGAAATCGGATAGCAAAAAAACCCTCAATTCAGTCTGGATGGATAATGAACCTCTCAATGAAAGCCTTGACCTCGACAGCGAGGAACCTGACCGCAAAGGTAATAAAGTACACCTCATGAAAAGTGTGTTCGAGAATCGACCTGCCACCATTTTTTTCCAGTATCCTAAATGTTGCGGCAAGGAGCCAGTAGAAAACGACCGCATTTACAGCCTCGAAAAAGCCCAACTCTATTACAAAATCGCAGGCTCATAGTATAAGTGCATCGTTAACTCCCTCGAACACAACGGTATTCAAAAACTGTAGGAAGGAAACAATTGGACCATTTATTTTGATGTCAGCGGAACTCGTCTGAAAACTCTTGAAAATATGGGAAAGCATCAAAAATTCAATCATTTCCCAGGCTGCTGGAATCTCGGCCGCAAAGATTACATGTGGAAACACCTCAACAAACAAAGAAGAAGTCACCCTGAAGCCTATAACTTCGTCCCCAATACCTACATATTCCCGTCTGATTTCGACCGTTTTGAGATGGCTCGCTAGACCGCCTAAAAGAATAAGCTATGGATTATGAAGCCTACCAATCAAGCATGCGGTAGAGGAATCAAAATGGTAACAAAAGACACCGACATCCGCAACCGCCGTGATACTCTAGTTTCTGAGTACATTTCAAATCCCCATCTGATCAACAATTTCAAGTACGACCTTCGAATCTACATTGTGGTAACTAGCTACGACCCTCTGAGAATATACATGTTTCAGGAAGGGCTCACAAGATTTGCTACATACTAATACAATGTCAAAAGCAAAGATGTCAGTAAGCGTTTCATCCATCTGACCAATTTTTCAGTCAACAAAAAATCAAAAAAGTTTGTGAAAAACACGAAAGAAGAGAAAGATGGTGAGGGGTCCAAATGGTCTCTGACTGCCCTGAAGAAACACTACGACTCTCTGGGGATAAACTCAGATAAGGTACATATCTGACCTATTCAGCTTTTTGATGATATCAAGGAAGTCATTGTGAAGACTTGCATCAGTGCAGAACCAGTAATGCTCGATATACACTCAAAAACCCAATAAAAAAGAACCTGTGGTTTTGAACTTTACGGGTTTGATATCCTGATCGACAGCAATCTCAAACCTTGGCTCATGGAGGTCAACGTCTGCCCCTCGCTCAGCTCTAGCTCACCCATGGACCGAAAAATCAAGCATACCTTGCTCACTGACCTACTCAACCTCATAGGAATTGAGTACAATTCCCGCAGCAATTTGGAAAAAATCAAGAAAAAATAAAAAGAGCGATTGTTCAACTACGGAAATCAGGATAAACGTTACTACTCAAAAAATATCAACAACCTCGAACAGCTGAACTACAACAACTGTCTAGAGATCCTCAGTCCCTAGGATTGGATGGTCCTGTTCTAATCTGAGGAGGAACTCAGTCGAGCCGGTAATTTTTAGAGAATATTTCCGACAAGGCAGACAGTGGACAGGTTCAAGCCTCTGTTCGAGATAAATCGGTACAACAACAATATGCTGTGGAAGCATGTCAAGTCGGACGTCAGTTTCATAAAAAGAATTTATTAATGATTATGATATAATCCTTTCATTTCTCTAACTCAAACCATGCACTATCATGTACTATCAAGGTTTACTGATCTTGGACAGCTCCTCACAGATCTTGAATGGTAGAACACAGTCCAATGCTGCATAGTGAAGCTGAGCCTTTCGCAGAGGGCGATAGAACCAACCTGAACACTGCTCGTACTTTGATAAGGTCTTCTTGAACAGCACTTCACACTGGTAGGACAGATTGGATCTTGTTTATTTGGGAAACACCCTCTTAAATTCCTTGCTGGAATCGTGCACCCGATTCTTCATCAACTCCTGAATCTACTTCTCTTCAATGTCCAACTTCATACTTCTGGTCATTACTGTTAGCTCTTTTGTGATATCTTGTCCATAGATCTAACATTTTTTGAAAATGTGAGTCATAATGTCTCTAATTCTTTTATTGTCTTTCAGCTACAGAATGTCAAATATGAACACTTTAGAACCGTTGTAGAGCTGGAGAGTTGATGTAACAGATGGATCAAAGACATGTGTTCCTCCACCTCGCTCCTAGTCCATACCAACAAAGGTGCTGAATTCTTTCTCGTAATCAATTTAGTTGATATTGAGTGAGGTGACCACCATGACATGGTTGATCCCCATTTCAAAGTCTCCCATATACACATAGTCATCTGCCTTCTTATCGTTGACCTCTTCTAAGATATCTACCTCCGTTGGTCCGAAATAGTCATTATCCAACAAAATATTCCTAATTTGCAACAGTTCCTCCCTCTCTCCTTTTCGCAAAGGTATTTTATACTAATTTTCGAAGTTGTACTTCACTACAAAATACTTCATTTCTCTAGTTTTTCGGTCCTTTGCTAACTCGTCAATCAGCACTCTAAGCAAATCCCGACTGTAACTAACGATCAACTCGATGTTGAACAACCTGAAAGTTCGCATCTGATATCTGATGTACATTTTCTGCATAGTGATGATGTAGTTTTAGAACTGGAAAGGATCCACCTTCAGGTTACGCAGCACTGTCTAGCATTTGCCCAGATCTCTTTTGTCGCCATTCGAGCATTTGTCCACAAAAATGCTAAGTAATTTCATATCAATGTTTTTGTCCTTTTTGGGAGTGAAAATGTAGACAAATTAATTGATATTGTTTACCTTGAGGACTAGGTCTACTATTTTGCCGTAACTGATCAAATCGTAGAGGTTGAATTCATGGACCAGAGGGAGTATCTTGTTCTACTCTTGTCTTTTGTTTGAAAGCAAATCCTTCAAAATGAGGTGAGCTTCCTCTTCGAATTATCTAACCTTATCTGTGAAGAATTTGCTGATCAGATCTCGACAGACTGTGATGAATTTTCTGCCGATGTGAACATACAATTAGAGAACAAAGTTGAATAGTCTGAACATCTCGTCTATCTCTTCAGTCGTCGCCACCTGCATCTATTTTAGAATTATCTGTGCCCAGAAAGTGTGGAAACCTGCCAAAATGGCGGCCATCTGATTGCCGGTTGTGCTCTCATCATCGGCACTGTTGCTGATGGCCATAAATCGGTTGATTGACTCTTTGAAGGTAAACTTGCCTTAGTTGAGGTTTGATAAGATTTTGTCTGTAAATTTTGCAATATTAGCACTCTTCACCTGCCTGAACTCAAATAGCCATTTAGCGATCCTTTCCTCATCACCTCGCACAATTTAACGGGCCATGAAAATCGAGTCGATCTTCTCTTCCTTCTTCTCCTACTTCTTCTCCTTCTTAACCTTCCCTTCATCTTGCTTCCTTGCTTTCTATTTCTTTTGATGTTGCTCAAGGGCTTTTGGTGATCCCTCCTACATTAATTTTATAAGTCAGTCAAAGAATTGAAGAAAAACACCATAAATCACTCATCTTCCAGCATTTTTTAATCAAAAAGATGCAGAGTTTCCACAAAGGCAAAAGTGTCTCCTTCTATGAGCCTGAATTTAAGACAATCGCTGTCCCCGTCCACACTCTCAACACCCACTTAAAAGACTAACTTTCCTGATTAAGCTCCGATCATCTTGGTCAGCTCAATCACTCCATCTTTCAGAGATAGGTCACCCTAGAGAAATTGCAACAAAGCTTATAGATCTTCGTAGCTCTGCAGAGCAGGAACAAAACGGTCTGATAACTTGGCTAATTCCTTTCTGTACTTCCCCTTGCTGATTCCCTTGGCTACGTCGACATAGTTAACCAAGCTTCTGTTGGTCTGTTTGTTGACTTTGATAGTCCTTCCCTTGAGCTTTTTTAAAACTGCCTGTTTCTTCTTTTCCACAATCTAAGTGTGAATTATTCTCATCTCAATTTCAAGGTCCTCTCCCATCAATAGGTCTCCTGTCATCCAAGGATGTGCCAATATTTCAGGAATTGTCAATCTATGTGTAGGATCAAAGGCCAGCATAGAGTTTAGCAGATCCTTAAGTTCAGGTGAAAACTTCACTTTTTTCTCATGTGTCGCCCAAAACTTCTCCACATAGTTCAGAGCAATGAATTTGTAGAGTCCAGTATTAGGCAAAGCAGTCAAGAAAGGAGGCTGTGAGCTAACCAATATGAAGAGCGTCACAGCAGCAGCAAAAAGATCATTCATGACTCCATTGTAATTTTTCTTCATCAACATTTCTGGTGATTTGAATGAATCTGAACCACAGACCGTCTTGGGTTTGCCATCGTTGATTATTTTGGCTGATAGACCAAAATCACATATTTTCAAGTTGAAGTTGCTATCAAACAGAATGTTCTGAGGTTTTATATCCCTGTGAATTATGTTCTTTGAGTGGAGGTAGCTTAGAGCTTCAAGCATTTGATGGAAAAGTGTTCTGGCGATGGTTTCGTTGAGGGAGCCGAATTGAAGAATTTAGCTGAGATCATAAGGTGCATATTCAAATACCAGAGCTGACCTGAACTACTATTTGCCTTCCTTGCGGTAGGTTCCTGACTTGACGACATCATGCAATTTAATAATATTGGGATGGTCGAGCTCCTCCAAAATGGCGGCTTCCTTCTAGAAAATACTAGCCAACACTTGCTGTGAATATGCGTTGTTTTTTGTTGCAAATTTGATGGCATAGTACCTTCCATCGTAAAAGGCCAATTTGACTCTACATCTCATTATGCTTACTTTCCGAAAGTGCCTTCTCCTAAGGTCTCGATGATGCTGTACTTGTCGTAGGTACACATTTTTATTATAAGGTCATGAGGAATAGCAACTCTACATCAATATGCTTTAAGAATAAATTCTATTACATTCCAACAGTCCTATATGTGACTCCTCTGGATGGATAAAAAGTGATATGGCTCAATGAGGGACACGTCATCGTTCAGTATAATAATACTAGTATCCCCTAAATTATAAATATGAGTACGCTAGGTTCGTATCTGAAGAAAGACACCACCAAGTTGCTACTTGGAGCTTCAGGGGTCTACATCGCCTATCTCAACCTCTCAGTCATCAATTAAAAAATGTACCCCTATCATTACTGTCAGCTACTCATATGCCTATCCCACACACAAGGATCCAACTGTTCAGCATATCTACTAGTATGCGGATCTGGTGCAAATGATCGCAGCTTTGTTCTGCTTGATCTACTCATTCTCACTCTCGAAGGTCAAGAATGAGCCACCGAATCCGATTCCTTTCACTGAGGTCATTATTTTGGGCACTCTTTACACCCTCAACGTCAATACGCTCAACTATTCACTCTATTACATCCCTTATCCTGTTAGAGTGGTGGGAGATAAGATGGGTTATCTGACAGCCGTGATCATGGCTGTTTTTTTCAGCCGAATCAAAAATAACAAAAAACTGAACCTCGGAGCTGACAAAATTTACAGAGCCATTATGATATCAGCAGGTGCTATCGGGTTCGCCTACTTCTATCAGTTCAAGTCCAGTCAGGCTAACCTTTATGTCGAGTCGGAAAGATGGAAAGGGTATGTGTTGATTGGCATCTCTGTCATCACTGAGGCTCTTTTCGGGGATTCGCAAGCCTATGCAAAAGCTACATACAAGCCAACCTCAAACAACATGATGTTTTCGGTCAATATAACCACCTTCTTCCTCAACATTGCCATACTCCTCATCAGCGGCACTCTCACACCCTCCATTCGATTCTGCCTGGCACATCAGTAAATCATTGTTGATATTTTGCTGGTCGGCGTTCTGACCATTCTGGGCCAGGTGTCAATTTACTACGTCATTCTAAATTTCCGACAGCACATGTTTCCTTTAGTGGCAACCACAAGAAAAATACTGACAATTCTCTACAGCATCTACTACTTCAAGCATAAGACAAATTTGTATATGTGGATTTCCCTTGTGCTTGTCTTTGGAGGTATCATCTATGAACTAGCCGATTAGCTGTACTACGATGTGTCAGGGGAAAAACCTATCAAAGTGAGAAAATTGTAATAGTACGAGCAAAATTCTCTAAATTACTCAAATCCTGAGGAGAAGGTCGACTGATCTTTTTGATCTTTCATAAGGTTGATATTGAGATAATTTGATATGACAAATGAATGATCAGGTAGCTATAACTTTCTGGCAGTTGTTGATTATGTCATAATGTTTGTATTCCTTTCTGGGTCTTTGGCTGAATTCTGTGTATTGAATGAGTCGGGAACTGTTCATGCTACTAACTGCTCGGTTTCGCTCAGGATTAACCTCAGCTCTCTCCGTCACTGTCTTCTGAATAGGATGAGGGTGAGGGTTCTAAGCAATGATATTCATGGTGAACTGTTTTCTCAAACTTAGCTCATGTTCTAACTTCCTGGCAGATGACTCTCTTAATCTTTCCTTCTCTGTATTATCATATCCCTGTAGAGAACTTGGTTTGGTTCGAGTAATTTCTTGGGATTTATTGCTCAACTGACTGTATCTTTTTTCGCCTTGCTCTTTAAGGAAACTTAAATGTTGCTTTTTGTAGCTTTAATCGCTGGTTGTGTCTAATTTGAGGTACTTTTGCTCGAATCGCATCCTATCTCTTAGTTTTCTGTCGAAGTCTGACTCAATAAAATCGATATAGTTCTTGGCCTCGGTCCTAGCTTCTTCTGTCTTTCGCTTACGTACCGATCGCTTCATCTGCCTAGAAACACTTATACCTCGCTTTGGATGTTGTTGAGTTGATTCTGAAAGATAAAATTCCTCTTTGTCTGCTTCTTTCGCTTTTATTCTTAGTCCAGCAATGCTACAAAAGGATGTTCTAGGCAATCGCCCCACCACTATTTTGTCTTTTTTGTATTTTTATCTTTTTTCATCAGTTTATAGTTGTCTTACATGTACTTCTGCTCGGTTTTTGTCTTGGCCCACTTCTAACTCGCCTTCTTCGCCTGCTCCTCCTGTACTAAAGTACCTATATTCATCCTCTCATAAGTTTTCTCCTAAGCTGATTTTTCCCGACTTTTCCGACGTTGCTCAAGTTCTCTGTCTAGTTAGGCATGATATGCTTTTTTCTTGCACTCCTCCCACATTCTAAACTCTTTCAGATTCTCCATCTTGGCATTATTGGGTTGCTCGAAGAGTGAAGGTAGTTGAAAGCGATGTCTTTCCATAAGTTAGTTTTATTATTGAACCAAATATTAGTAAACGAATCAAATATGCATTCCCATGTAAAATTTACCTTCAGAGACCTTACCGCTCTTCTCCACCAATTTGCCTTCTCCCTGGAGTTGACCATTCTTGAAGTCACCACTGTATATATGACCACGGGTGACCAATTTCCCTCGACCTGTCAATCTCCCCTAACTCCATTCTCCCACATACTTCACGTCTATTGTTTGATCTAAAAGAAATTTATTTTGCTGCATGTAGTCTCTGACCTCCTCCTCAGGTACATTCAAAAAGCCAACTCCTTGAAACAGACCTTCTTAGAACATCCCCTAGTATTTTATTTTTTTATCTGGATCTTGGTAGATGCCCCAACCATGCCTTTTTCCTTTTAGATATTGCCCCTTGTAGTATTTTGTCTTGCCCCAGCCTTAATAACAGTCGTTGACATACTGCCCCTCATAAATGAGCTCTCCTTTGGAGTTATACTATTTGCCATATTATTCCTTCTTACCTTTCTTGACCACCCCCTCATACAACCTATTCCCACTCTTATCCAAAAGGTTCAAACATCCCTAGTACTCCATCAACTCCTCAACAGGCGAATAAGTTTTGATTATGAAATACTCATCATTATTCCTTTACAATTTCACTTCATGTTCGTCAATTTTCTGTATTTAGCTGACCTTGAGCAGTTAGCTGAATTCAAGAGGATTATTTTCATGATCTTATTTTATTTTGTAGTTGTTTAGCTCAGAAAGGCAGACATAGATTGATGTTGTACTTTATCCACTGCCCATTTCAATTATATACATACCCATATAACCCATCACTATATTCTATAGAAACAATAAGAAAATGCATAGTCAGCGAGATGTTCAGGACGAGATCCGTCAATAATTTCTCCCCCGTACTGACAAGTACAAGGATATTGTCAATAACAAACAAATGCCAGTCACCAATTAATCCTGTGTTGTTGTTCCCTGTCTGACTAAAACATATGGCTTCAAAACCAACCAATTCAAATTAAACCACAAGTACCTACATGGTATGATCTCAGAATAAGACTTCAACTCATTCATCAGAAAAGGTAAAAATATAGCTTAATGCAGCCAATAGAATAATCGATAAAGAACTGATCAATAAATCGAATCAAGAAGATGAACCTTTCTTCAAATTTACCTCCATTCTGTTGAAAATATCAATTGTTATGTCTGTGTTCGCACTCATCCTGATGGCAGCCATTACTTATGCCAATATATCCAATCCGACCTCAGATATCATTCTTTATGTCTCTATCGCCTTCTTACTCGGTTCTAGTCTAGTGGCCGCCCTCTGCCCTATCTTCCTCTACAAGGCCAAATACGCCTCCCTCAATTATTAGCACATAATCAGCTAAAAGTTAAAATAACTATAAGCAAGTCAAAACAAGGAGAACGAAAGCAAAGGACAAAGGCACATCATCTGGAAATTCCAAAATAATTTCTATTGGGTCGAATTGCACATCAATCGATTAATCGCTCCCAAAATTGAGTCATCCAATAGTATTTAGTGATATTGAGAATTATGATGAAAATATATGAAATCATACTGTTCAGCCTATAAACAGACGTTGGTTTAACTATTAGATCTGGGATTACTGGAGGTTAATTGTCTTCTTTGAATATTCTAGCTCACGTCTGGTCAGTTAGAGCTCCTTTGCTATGTCGAAAAATTTGCCACTTTTTTGTTTGATATCATCTTGCATTTTGAGAGTTCTCCGAGCAGAGGTCAGTCTGGTCTTGTCACGACGAATATCCCTTGTATCTTTCTTAGAGCTGAGGTCACTGACATCCAAAGTAGCATGCTTATCCTTCTCCCTAGTGTACAGCTCTCTGCTGACAACGAACCTTCTGGAAAGTCCCGTGTTTGCAGTTTGTGATCTCATTGTGGTTCTGTTGGACTAACTGAGCTCCCTCTTCAACCTGGCATTCTCATTGACCAGCAGATTCTTCTCCTTCTGATGCTAATTTTCCTTCTTCCTCATGACATTCAACTCATAGACCAATTCCGAATTTTCCTTCATCTTCCGAATAACTTCATTGTCTTTTCCCTTCATTATTCTGTCAGTACCTGATGTCACCTGCATCAAGCTTTGCTAGACATGTGCCAAATGTCTGGTTATTTCTTAGCTAGTGTCGTCCTTCTTCTTTTTCTGTTGATTTTTGTGTTTGTCTTATTTGATGTAATTTTTGTATATTTTCACTATCTAACTGTTCCAGTCTTTGGGATCGACTGTGTTGACCACCATGAATATCTAAGCACACAGCTAATCGTGTGTTCGCTACTTGTATTTTAGCTGGATTCGTAAATCGCTGTTTTAGCGTTTGGTAATGGTAGATATAGTTTAGCTCTTTTATGCTCTTTGCTCCAGATTATAATTCTTCTTTTTGAGCTCCTTGTATTATTCGTCTAATTTCAACATCTATGATTTGAGTTTGTCGATCATGTTTTCCTTGGGTTACAACTATTTACGAATTTAGGTTGTTCTGAAACTCAGCACGTATTTGGCCTTCTCAAGGTCAGCAATTTGATGTGCTTGCTCTTTGATTATCTGATCTCGCTCACCCACCATGCCTTACTTTCTTTTCAGTTCAGCTTCTAACAGCGCCACACGATTTTCTGCTTACTTCACTTTCTGCCTCAATCTATCGACCTCCCTCACACTGATGCCTGCCTTCTAATTCAATTCTTTAAATTATTGTCCCTGTGCTTCCAACTTGACCTGCACTTGCTAATTACATTCCTCAAGCTGTTTTTTCCCTTCTTTCAAGGTGCCAATCACCGCATCTTTGGCAATTTGCAACTACCTGAGCGTATACTAATTTTCCTGCTCTAGGTCCAACAACTGCAACTATATTCTTTTTTTGTCCTGTAGGTGAGCTTCTTTCATTTTGTCCATTTTAGCATTTTCCAATTGCAATTTATTGGCATAGTCCTATCTGATGGCCTGCACTTCTCTGTGATACTTCGTTTACAGTTAAATGATCAAGTCTTAATATTGCATTTTTTGTGCTAATTTTTATTGTTAAAGGCTCATTACCTTTTCCCTCTCCATTTTGCACTTACGCTCATACATGTCCTCAATAGTATCGATGTTTTTGTTCTGGCCAAATTATAATTGTTTGAACATGTCTTCCGTCTACTTCTCTTGTTTCATCTTGCTGGTTGCCATCGTGTGATATTTTTCATGGGTAAATTGAATTTAGTGTTAGTATTTTGACTTCAACTTCAAAATTGCTTGTTAGTAGTTGTTCTTCTCCTCCTACATTTTGACTGTATGACTTGAGATCAGGATGTCGAACCTGCTTTCGATTTATTTGACCTTATCGAAAAATGATAAAATCTAATCTTTTTCTATCACCACCAAATCCTACCCAAACTTGTGACGTTTCGACTCATTCTGACGGGTTATCTTAAGGGCCATAATGTCTTAGAATGAAGTATAGGCCAAGAGATGCCCACCTCTGCATTGTAATTTGAATGGTTGTTTCGAAAAAAGAGGATATTAGCTGACCCGATCGAATCTTAGAGAGGCCGACCAACTCAGCACACCTTTCGTATTGGTCACAAAATAGCCACCGTAAAGAGGAAAAATATAATCGAAATCAGGCAGCGGATGTGGCATCGTATCCACTACCTTGCCATCTTCCACCACCGCAATGTCTTTTTTTGTCGACACTAACAACTTCCTAGTTCTGTGGTCCAATCTCGCATACCTGATCTGTTCCTCTATTTTCACATGTACTTTTGTGTTAGTTGATACTTTGAAGATTTGGATGCTGTCGATGGTTATCACAAATAGCTAATCGTCCAATTAATTCCAAAACACCTGCAAAGGCTAACCTTGTATTTTGTATGTTCCCACCTCTACCAATCTAAGTAAATTGTAGACTGCAACACAAGCATTCTGACCTCTTCCATAGCGACAGGCCACCAGTTGTCCTCCATGACTGTATATGATCGATTGCACCCTTTTTAGTGAAAATTCAGCATAGTACTTGAATTTTGTGAACAGGATTTTGTATATTTTAACCTTGTCCTCGAAAGCAAGCATAATTGAAGCTCCATCTGGGTTGATGGCACCCGAAAAGACTGCTCTTTTTGATGGGTCGATCGGGTCGCTGTAATGTGAAGAAAGCATGGATTCGCCTTTGTCGACATTGTAGAGCAATACTGAGTTTGTTCCAGCTAGCAAGGCGTACTTCTTCTGTGTCGATAGACTGAGAACTCCTTCACTATCTCGGCTCTCTATGCTATCTACTTTAGTGAAAACTAGATCGGATGCATCCAGATCTGTTCCGACATTGTCACATCTCCACATGAACAGGTCATTTTTATTAGTTCGGACCCACACCTCCTCATTGTTGGCACTCATACAAATTTGCTCCACTCGATGACCTTAATTTAAGGCTAGTTGCACTTATCCAACCATCACGAATGATATCTCTTCACTGTCATCGGCCATAGCTTTGAGTGTGTTATTACTGAACCACACCAGAATTCCTCTGGGTATTTTTAGCACCTCCATGATCTAACCTCCCTCACTACTCAGATCAATTATTCTGCTTAACTCAAAATCCTCCAGAATGTAAATGCAGTTCCTACTTACTATCAACTTCCTCCCACCAAGCAACAGTTCATGTTGGATTATTGGTCCCTGTACTTTCCTTAAACTTTACTCAGATATCTCCCATTTCCCTCCTGCGTACTGCAGACATCGGATGTACGGACTGCTCGTGTTGCCAACTACAGATAGGGTCATGTTTTATCGACCATCGATTTTAACATCCTCAAAGGGAGAGGTATAGCCCATCGCTAGAATTTTTGATTTACTGAAATCTGCCAAAAAGACACAGCTCGATTCCCTTCCTTTTGCTACACCGTAAAGCAGATAATTATCATACTCGTCCACCAACAGTTGCATTTTCTCCAATTAAGCCATAAAACCTGCCTCCAAAGGTAGCAAGATGCCCTTCCTTTCCCCATTTAGTCCATACATGACTAGCTCTATTTATTTGCCTGTCTTTTCAACCACAAAGACTCCCTTGCGATTGACCATAGCCTTGAAGCAGTAGACCTTATCTGCATTTTTATTGAGACAAATGAACTCGGAGTCTGACCTGTTGACTTCTTTAATGCAAAGAGTGTTGCCTGCTCTAAATAATATTTGCTGGTCGTCGAAGCATTCGAACTAAGAGAGGGAGGTCTTTATCACCGACTTAATCGTTACTTTCATCTGCTATATTATACACCCCAAGCCCACATAAAATTTATCAAGAGCAAATGAGATAGATCTGACAAGACAGAGGAAGGGACAAATGATTGAGATCAATTGAGGGCGTCGTACCTGAGAATGATCCTGGATTCTGGAAATCTCTTCTCGAGCATTTGTTTGGATGAACTGTTTCTGATTATTTGTGTGTTGTAGTGCTCTGGATCGAGAGTAAAAGTACAAATCAATTTGAGGTCTGGCTGCATTTTGAATAAAAAATGGTAGCATTCCGGCAACTGTTTTGTTCTTGGGCTAAGAATAACTCTATTCTTA
>Ga0210011_1000863_pt1 | contig 30744 bp, 40 predicted proteins | sample CryGeymeta201502_FD_183972 | JGI IMG/M metagenome (GOLD analysis project Ga0210011, IMG submission 183972) | Groundwater microbial communities from Crystal Geyser aquifers in Utah, USA - Crystal Geyser metaG 2015-02 (SPAdes) (version 2) | ecosystem: Environmental > Aquatic > Deep subsurface >...
AGCGGAATATATCAAAGTGTAGCGGAATATATCAAGGTGTAGCGGAATATATCAAGGTGTAGCGGAATATGTCATAATTATTATTCAAAATATTCATTCAATATTATTTTAAATATTCATTCAGTAGTTCCCATTTCCTTTTCAAAACTACTATACTTCCTTTAAACTACACACTAATACTTGCCCCTATCTCTCCCAAAAATAACACATTGATATCATTTACCTTTTTTAGGTATATTAGCACCAAACCTACTCTGCTTACCCTCTCTATGTGTTAACATTTTTACTGGTTGTTTTAGCGTTACTTTCTCTGGATATTTCTCTTTTAAATAATAATATTCTACACCACACGTTAACAGTAATTGGTTGTCTATTATCTTAAAATATATCTTTAATACATCGCGTGTTAGTTCTCTTCTTCTATTAAACTTAATAGGGTTTGTTTCTTTAAATACATCATTAGTAGTTGTTCTCATTTCAAATCCAATTAATGTTAATGCGTCTATTAGTTCAATATCTGCAAGTTCATCAAATGGCTTATTAGCAATTACATTCACTTTTTTATCAAAAAACTTAAATCCCTTTGTGGAGGTATAAACCCAATACTTCTGCTTTTTTAATATATTTTCAACTAATCTAATCGTAGTAATATTAGCTGTTTTACTTTGATTCTTAATAAGATACTTTTGCTGGTTTATATTAGTTTGACTCATCTTCTTCATCTCCAATTAATATTAATTGAATATATTCATTATAATTTTTAATCAAATAAATTGTTTCATAATAAAATGCTTTGTAATTTTCATCTATCACATTTAATTTTCTTTTAGCACGTTTTAATGCCCTATTAACATAATGCTTTGCCAATTCCTCATCTTCAAAACAGATTCCATTAGGAACGTATTCTCCATAATGATCAACCATAATAACATAAACTTTTTTCATTGCTCATTACTATAAATTATATCTTGTAGTTCATCATATTCTGAGGGGTATTCATCTCTGAGCTGTTCATTCCAATACAGTGTGTCAAGTCCTGTAAATATAACTTCCTTGTTCAATACTATATTATCCCTGCTAATAATATTTGACGGCATAATAGTTTCAATTGCTTCGTTGGAGATCGCATAGATATCAAAGCTATATTTTCTCTCGTAAACTCCTTCAATTTCTGTTACTACTCTTAACAGTGGTTCTCTGCTTATTAATGCTCTCTCAATATCTGTTAACTCATCTATGTGATCTATTAAAAAGTATTTCATTCTATTCCTTTTAATTTGTCATACACTTTGGGACTTAAAATATCCTCTAGCGTGTGTGCTTCATTTAAACGCTCAATTCTAAATTCTAATACTCTTTCTTCCGCCATTAGCCATCCAATATACTCTAATATTAACGTTTGTTTGGCGACTACTCGTTCTTCATTTTCTCTAATTACTGTTAATTCATACAAGTTCATACTTTGTGCTTTCTTTGTAGTTTTACTTCTTGGGGTGGTTTAGAGTCCATTAAGTCATCATTAACTCGTTCTGTTACATCTTTTTTAATAGAACGTCTAACTGTTTGGTTTGCTACAATCTTATCAACAGTTTTACTTCCCCTGTTTATTTTACTTAACTCCATTAGTTCACTTATAGGATTATACCAAAAACCTCTGTTATTATATTGGTATTTCTTTCCATTAACAATAAACGTAGTAGTTAAAAGGGTTCGTTCTGTTTGTTCCGCTAACGCTCTTATTTCCTCTAAAAACAATTTAGCAGTCTTTATTTGTTCCCTTTGTAGTTCAGTTAACTTCTTCATTTTCTGTCTCCAATACTAATACGCCTTTTTTTCTTCCTGTTGAATTCCATCTAAACCAATTACTATAATTCTTTACCCAAGTTCTTATTGGAATTTCATTTTTACTGCATTCACTAATATGAAGAAAAACATCCTTTGCTAATTTAAAATCCACTTTACCGCAACTGCATTCGGGAGTTGGGTGTAAATCCTCATTATATTTAAGCATACGCATATAATCTCTCTTCTTTTTTTAATATTTACATTTCTTTTAGTTGTTGTTACTATTAACTTGCATGTTTGTTTTATCCTCCATTAAAAGGGGCGGGGTTATCTCGCCCCTTTTTGCTCTTTAGTCTAATATTAATTCTTTTAATATCATAGGGTGTTTATATTCTTCCGGTAATTCATCTATGGATTCATACACGCCCATATCTATTTGTTTTTGAACATGATCTGCTATTGCTGTCCAATTATCCGTGGATTTAGCAAATTTTATTTCCTGTCTATGTGGTAATGATTTGTTAGCAATTTGTAACGCCTTAACATATTCTCTAGCTAGATATTCTTCTTGTTCTTTATATTCTTTATGTTCTTCTTCTTGTGTCCAATGATCTAATACTCTTACACATAAACTATCCCAATAAATTTTTGGTATAAAAGTATTACCCTGTAACAACAAATCAACTGTATTATGTTCACAGGGTAACATAGGCACATATTTAATTAATAATTCTTCTTCATATGTAAAAATCAAACTTAATTGGCAATTATTTAAATTTAAAATTCCCAACATAAAGGGTATTTCAAAACTTTTATAATAAAGTTGAAAAAACATAATATCCTTAAAATCATCCGCAGCTTTAAATTCCTCTACAACAGCTTTTATGGATCTGTTTAAAATTAATTCATTAGTGGATGCAATATTTGCGCTAATATATTCCTGAGCGCTTAATTCTTTTATATTAAGATAAAAATTATTATTTGATGTTTGATACAACTTTATTTCTTGTGCCCGGCTGTTTCCCTTTAAGGGATGACGATTAGTTATCATGGCTTTAATTTCATTAAGCTTCATTTTTAATTTCCCTTAATAGATTAACAGTTTTTTCAGTTACTTTATTTTGATAATCACTTAATTTAACAATTTGTGGAGGAACTAAAAGCGTATATTCTGTTTCTAATCGTTTTCCATTTTTTTCTGTTATTAATTCATAGGGGTTATTAAACAACATAATTTGGAATTTATAGTTTTTGGGATCCCAAATCCAAAAGCTATTCTCTAAATCTTTTTTATTTCTTATTCCTGTGCCCACATAAAATCCGCCATAAAATAAATCACTACGTCTTACAGGTTGATCTGTAAAATTAGTATTTTTCTCGTGTATTATTTCTTTTATAATGGGTTTTATTTTTTCATAAATATTTTTATTACCCCAAGTTTTGTTTAAATCATATTTTATAATACTCCAAATATTTTTAGAAACTGCTTTTTTATTTCCTGTATAAAAGCAGAGATTAATTTTATCTTTTGAATGAACTACAATTTTAAATTGGCTATACATCGAGTTATATTGCAATATGCTCATTTAATATTCCTTTTACTGTCTTACTATGCTAACTATAACATTTTACTGTCTTACTATGCTAACTATAACATTTTACTGTCTTACTATGCTAACTATAACATTTTACTGTCTTACTATGCTAACTATAACATATTAATTTTAAATGTCAATAATTTTTTGTTTTAATCAAGTAGTCTATCAAGTAGTCTATCAAGTAGTCTATCAAGTAGTCTATTTAGTATTTTGAAAATTGTAATAAAATTGTAATACTTTGCTACTCGCATACTAGTCGTGGCTTAAATACATTATTAAAATCAACAAGATGTTATATTCTCATCAAGTAGTCTATCAAGTAGTCTATTAAGTATGCTCCTTGATGAACTCACTGGTTCTGTGCTACTCGTGTGCTACTCGTGTGCTACTCGTGTGCTAATCTTATACTGGTCGTGATTAAAATACAATAATAAAATCAATGATTTATTTTTGGCATTATAAGTTATTATAAATTATTAAAAGAAAAGAAAGAAAGAAATAAAATTTATTATTCGTCTGCGACAACTATCAAGCTTTTTCTTTTCTTCCTTCTTTGGCTTCGCCTTTAAGTAATTCCAGTCAGGTAGTTTAAGTAATGCCAGTCAGGTAGTTTAAGTAATGCCAGTCAGGTCGTCATGCCAGTTAGTTTCTTTCCGTCTTTCTCTGCCAGTTTGTTGCCCGTAGGGCGGAATAGGGTCAGAGAAAGTGCGGCCCGCAAAAACAACGCACCGAACCTACAAATTCCCTATTTTTTACTATTTTTTTATATTTAAAATCAAACAGTTATTTTTTGTAGTTTATTGCCCAGCTATATTATTATATTTTGCTAATTTTAACGCATTTTTTACCTGTTTTTTAAAAAATAATTCAACAAAATATTCTGTTTGCTTTCTTTAATATAAAATGTTATATTATACACATAGGATAGGATGCAGTTAATGACTAATATTAAACCACGTAAAAAAAATAAAAACAGTCATGAATATTTAAATAATGGCGATATATTAAAGGAAATAGAAGCCAGTAAATTAACTTATTGCAGTTGGGTTGATACTCAATATACAGTTTATCAACTAACTGCAAATAATATTGATGAAGTAATTCGTGAGGGCGTAGTTTATCGCGTATATACAAACAGTCACATACCAGATGAAATTAATGCTAATAAAAATAAAAAGCGGCTTAGTAACAGGGATGCTTTTATCAAAGTTAATTTTAATCCATTTATTCACGTTATTAAAATAGATGATGAAATTACTACAGTATTAAAAAGCCATTGGGTGGGTGGTATGGAAAATGGCTATTTTAGTATTGAACATGGGCGCTTAACTAATAAATTGGGTATGCAGATAAAATTGCTTTGCGAACGTCTTGGCAGTAAAGGCAATTTTAATGGTTACACTTATATTGAAGACATGATCTGTGAAGCGATTGTTCAAACAGCCAGTGTGGCATTAAAGTTTAATGAAGCTAAAAGCCATAATGCATTTGCTTATTTGACTACTATAGCTTATAATAGTTTTAGAGGCACTTTAAATACAGAAAAAAAGAACAGAGAAATAAATGAAGAACTGCTTAATGAAATTGGTTTATATACAAATGCGCAAATGACCAGCTTTAAGCGTAATGCAGTTGGAAGTGGAGATTAAACATGCGGGAAGTTAATAAAGACGATAGAGTTACAGCGTTTGCGTTATGGAAAAAAATACATACGCTGTTTGAAAAAGAAAAAGAAATATTAAGTAAGAATTTTATTGAAATAATAGAAACCAGTGATTACTATAGAAGTCTTCCTGTAAATATTTGTCCATATATTATATTAAACTCTGTAATTTGGCAAGATTATGCAATAACCGAAGAATTTGATGCAACAAATGGTCATTATTATTGTATTGATTCCTTAATTAATAACACTGATATATATATGGGTCAGCGTATAGGACAAATATATACTACCAAAATGCAAATAGTTGATAGAGCTCATTTTATGCGATTTACATTAGAGTTAGAATAACGATAAATATATTTGTTATGTCTCATATAACAAATCCTTAAATTGTGAAAAAGCACCCCGCTCATGGGTGCTTTTTTATTTGCATTTCTTGTAATTTAAGTTAATAATAAAAATAAATTAAGGAGAATAAAACATGCCATTTTTGGGTGTAACAAAAGAACAATACAGCATTGAAGTAGAAAATGCACACTATATTGGTATGACTAGTAGAGAATTAATTAAAACTAATATTAACTTTATTTTAAACAATTTTAGTGATCCTCAATGGTTAAAACAATACAAGTTGCCATACAGTGAAGAACGCAAGGGTGTTAAACCATACGATTGGATTACAGAATATAATGGATTTTATTACTGCACAGTTCGCTTTGCTAAAATAAGATTAGAACTTGATTCAAATGCCAGTATTGCTGCTCGTGTAAATAATGTTCAAGAAGTAATTGACTTTTATAATTGGGCATTAACTCAAGTAGATGCGGGTTATTTTGATAAAGGCATAGCAGATATACAATCACGACGTAAATCAACTAGAGGTAAAAAGCTGTCAGTTTAAAAAATTCCTAATAAAGATCATTAAGTTTCTATAGGTTCAACCCAATTTGGATTTAATGTAAAGTTTGCTCCATCAAACATGTATTTTTGACTAATTACTTCATTAGGAACTTCAACATTTCTATACACTTTATATGTTGGCTTAAAACTTGCAATTACACCATTAATGTTATCTTTGTCAACAGCAGCCAAAGTTCCATTAATACTAACACTACTTTGTGTATACAATATAAAAATTATTAGATTAGTTTCATCAGTAACTACATTCATTATCATAATTTAATTACCCTTGCTACTAGATTGCTAGTTGGACTTACAGTTATTTGTACCAAAGTTGTTTCATTTAATACTATTACTGCACTATAACTTGTATTTGCAGTTGATAAACTAGTATAATCCTTAAAAATATTAATTACTTGTGGATCAACACTTAAAGTATTAATAATGGCACTTTTGATTAAATCATTAACTCTATAGCATAAAATTCCCCAATTACTGTTTATCTGTTGATAACTAATATCGCTTGCAAAATTGTTTTCAACTATTACTTGTGTTCCTAATGTATCACTATCGGGAAAAACTGTTCTAATTATTGGATATCTATTAACGCTTTTGTAAACTGTAATAAATTTACCGTTATTAATTTTTTTAACGTGTAAAAATTCCTGTGATTGGTTTGGTCCGTTAGCACTTGCAAAAAGAAGTGCTCTAGTATTTGGCCATGTTATTCTATTAATATAAGCTGCGTTATGATTATTAACAGTGTATAATTCAACACCTTTTTCTCCTGTTGCAGGATTAATTTCAATGTCGTAAAAAGTAGTATTAAGTGTATTACTAAAATTGGGCGTTAAATTTACTGAACTTCCACTAATGGTTGCTAGAAAATTTGTTCCTGTAACACCAACTAGAAATTGATTTTCGTTTCCTGTTGTTTTAATTGTTGTTCCACGACTATTTCTCGCAGGAAAAAATTCAGGTGTTCCTAAAGTAAAATTGGTACCGTTATATATTGCAGTTCTATAAACTCCATTGTCATAAGTTATTAAACAGTTATTAGGGTTAACACTATTACTTGCAATTTGACCTAAATTTTGGAAAAAAGTACTTAAAGTATTAATCTGTTGAGCAACTGCTGGACCCAATATTGTATTGCCACTAATTTTAAAATTTAATAGATAATTACCTGATGCATTATTACCCATAAAAGCAATGGTATTTCCAATATTAACTATGCCGTTACGTTCGGCTATATTTACTGATGCACTGCTAATTATAGTCCACTCACCATTATTAGAACCATCATAATTAGCCCAACTAATACCGCTGGTTGCAATTATTTGTTCACCACCATCTTGTGCTAAAATTCCTAATATCATCCTAATTTACCAATAGCATAAAATTGCGTTGGCGTTCTTGCAACAAATCCAACAGCTTCAAAAGGTTTATCAATAGTTGCAGTTGATGCACTTCCAGAATAACTTAATGTAATGCCTGCGCCAGGAACAATTGTTACTCCACTTATGGTTGTAATAATGTTAAATGTATCACCAACAGTCCATCCAGAATCCTGTATAGTTAATTCAACAGAACCGCTAACAAATATTACAGTATTTCTTAATCCAGCACTGACTTCAATTGCACTATTAACATTAACTACTTCGGGTTTTTTATTATATTGTTCTTCTATTTTTACTTTACTTAAAATTTCTACCCATTCTGTATTGCCATCATTGCTACTTGAAATCAATGCCATACCACTTATTGCGGGCGGAATCAGCGGAGGATAAAATACAGCATTGCCGTTAACGTTAAACTGAATACTGCTACCAAAAATTGGGTTATTACCTATTATATTAACACCGTATATGCCTAATTGGTTAACAGCGTTTAAATCACCCAGTTGTATTTGAGGGGGTGATGCATTAGCATCATAATATAATATTTGATCAGCAAATACTCCACCATAAAAATTAGCTGTATTAACAGCCCAAGTTATATCTAATGGAATTGATTCATTTTCCCGTAATCCAGCATTGCCGCTAACTCTTACTTCATTACCGCTTACTACAACATCAACTGCGCCTGCACCTTTTATAGTTCTAAACTCTAATGTGCTTCCGTTCTTACTTGAAAATACACTTGCACCATTACCAATATTAGATGCTCCTATAATATCTCCAGAACCACCACCACCACCGCCTTGATTAATAATTAATCCATTTTCTAAAATTAAGCTCATTAACTTACTCCTACAAAGTTTGTTCCTGAGCTAAACACACCTGTAGCTGTTCCACTAAAAGCACTGTTTGATCTAACAAAGTATTCTGCTGCGGGATTCATAACAAACGCATAACTTCCTGTAGCAGTAATTGTTCCTGCAAGACCCATATAAGTTGTGCTGTCTATTTTTTGACGTTCCATAATTTCAATTGTACCAGTAAAGCTGCTAGTTTCATCAACTAAAATAAAGAACACGTCTCTGGCTGCGTCCTTCTTTTTTAAATATGCTTCAATACCTGGAATTATGGGTGTTAATTGACTTGCACCTGTAAAATTAAATTCAATTTTCTTCATTTTAGTCTCCTTTATGGATTTTTAACTATTAAGTATTTAAGTATTTTTATTGCTGTATTAACGCAGTATTAATCTATTCTTCTACAACGAATAAATGTTCCTGCTGGCAATGTGCCGCTAGCAAAAGCGCCAATATTGATTGAAGTTAAGTTTTCAGCACTAACATTTGCATAATATAAACTGCTTCTTATCATTTGATTTCTATCTACAAATATGGTGCTTTCACCCATACCAACTAATCCATTTGGCATAGTAATGTTAATAGTTGAAACTGAACCTCTTCCAGAAACAATTATATTACTGTTTACCCATATATCATTGGTAATAGATTGTATATTTGAGGTTGCTGATGTTGTAAGACCTTGAATACCCACACGACCATATGAGTATGCGCTAACTGTAGCAAAAAAGTTTTCATTTATTCCAATTGCTGTTTGATAAGTGCCTGCAACAGGCGGAGTTATTATTTTAATTTCAACAGTATCAACTCCTGGCGGAACAGCAACACTTAAATTGGCTGGGCTTGTATAAGCAACTGAAGTAGTTGTTTCATAAAATATACTTGTGAGAGGAGCTGTGTAAGTTCCGCTAATTAATATTTCATTCCAAACCGAACCTTCAAATTTTAAAAATGAATTATTTTCTGAATTTAAAAATACTTGCCCTGTTTTAGCTTCAGCATACCTCCAAGCATCCCCAACTCTAAAAGCAATTTGAGTATCTCTTGTATTCCATTCACCTGTACCATTACTGCTAACTATCCAAGCAGTGCCATTAACTGCTGATACAGGGGGATTACTGCTAACACCTAATACATAACCTCCCGCAACAGCATCTAAAATGAATAATGCTTCATTAACTGTAGTAGCTTTTTGGGATTGTGTTTCTAAAACTTCTGTTATGTTAAAATTAAAAGTTGCCATTTTTATTCCTTATATAGTTAATGTGCTTGTATAGCCTACGCCTACATCAACACTTAATTGCGCAATAGTTATTGTAACATTAGTTGAATAAACATCACTAATAGTTAATGTTGTAGTATTTAATACTGAAAATACGTTTGTAATTGTGTTATCTGTTACTTGAACTTCATATTGTTCTATTGCTTCTGAATTAGCTAGATCAATAAAGTTATCCCATCCTTCTCGTAAACGATCATTTCTAATCCAATTAATAACAATATTTCCGCCAAGACGGCTCGCATTTAAACTTGATGGACTGCGAGGTTTGCTTGATGCTGCACTCCAAACGTGAAACTCTTGTGGCGAATTGGATATGTTAAGTCCTGCACCAACCGCACGATAATCAATGGGTGTATTTAGTGAGTTAGTTGTGTCACCAGGACGGAATATGCCCACACCGGTTGATGGAACGAATATAGCGTTTGAGAAAGCGGAGTGCGATCCACTAGTGAAGCTGTCTCGTGTTCCTCTTCTGTTTCTAAGTAATTTACTCAAACGCCATAACCCGTTACCTAATTCCTCCGCCTCAGAGTATTGGATTAATTCCCAATTTTGATCTTCTGTGCCTATTAATACAGCACCATCGCCAGCAAGCACTTGTTCTTCGGAATAGCTTGATAGAACAGTTGATTGGTTGTTTAGTTGAACAGTAACTGTATTGGCTAAATCCCAATTGTTCCAAGGATAAGCAGGAAGCGCAACTGTTATTCTACCTAAAGTAGCTCGTTCATTGTGAGTAATAACCAAATCATATTCTGTGCCTGTGCGTCTAAACACGTCCACACCTCTAAAATTGTTAGTGCTGTTAGCATTATCAGCAGCCGCATACCAACCCAATCCGCTATCAGCTACTCTCAATGACGGGCAATCCACAAATATCCAAGAGGGCGGATATGTAGGATCCGCATTTTTAACGGGTAGAATAATGCCAGATGAAGGCGTGTAGTTTTGTGCTGTTAGGGTATTATAGAACGCATCTTCAAAGCGTCTAGCTATAATGGTCATTAACACGCCGCCACTTCTTGTTTCTACAACTTCATACTTTTCACCTGACTGCGTATAATAATCATCTGTGTAAGTGATTTGGATTAAATCACCAGGTTCCAATCCCAAATATTCCACATCTGTTTGACCGTAGATTGGCACGTTGATGGTTATACCACGACGATTTTGGTTTTCTTCAAACAGGATACGGTCTGTAATGCTTTTGGCAGCAGGGCTTCTCATAACTATTGGACTATCAACAGCCACATTGTTTTCATTAGGCGCTGTACGTCTATTGCTTCGTTGACTTGCTTGTTGATAATCAAAGTCAGGATCAATATAGTTGAGTGTTACGGAACTTGGGATACCTGTAATTTGGTTGACTGTTTCCTCAAATATGTCCGCATCACTGTTTTCGCTAGCACCAAAGTCATTTGGGTTGATAACTATTGGAGTTCTACCATACTTTCTTTTGAACTTTAGCTTGCCTTCGCTTTCAATATAATAAAAGCCAAATGCAGTTGCCAGAGGATCAATAGCTTCACGGGCTGTTGTGGGTTTTGCAATAATATAGCCTTCAAGACCACCAAAGTCGGGCAGAGCATCAAGCCCATCCAAATCAGTTGTGTCTATTTGTGACGGTTGTAGACCAACCTTGTTCAACAGAATGTCATCAACAATCTTTTTTATGGTTGTCTGCCCCGGCTGCCTAATGCTTAATTTTAAGAAGTAGTCACTAGCAAAGCTGTTTCTTCTATAAAAGATGCCCCTTCTCCGCCAATCATAGCTGGTAAAACCGTTAGAAGCCGGAACCCAAAGGGCTGGATTATAATAGTCCAAATCTGTAATGTCAGTTGAACTTATTCTAATAGCTGAAAATTGTGATAAATTGGGTGTTGTAATCCAAAAATTGCCTTGTGGATCATATACAGGTTCTGCTGCCATTTGGGTGGTAAAATTTGTTGTGCCCAGCGCATCATAATCTGCACCAAATTCCGCACTTAATTCATTACTACTTTTTGTCCCCAAAACTGTTGCGGCGTTTATGTCAATTAACACCCAAGTAGGTAAATTACCAAACCCCCCTAATGCTTCGTGTCGCCCCATATGCATTAAAAGTGTCTTATTTCTACTATCCAACATTATAGCATTGTCATATTGGTTTCCCGCAAAGCTGAATGTAAACCAATTGGATATTTCTGTTGCGCTTTGGCTGGCAAAACTATTATCTGCAACAGTTTCAGGTCCTACAGGTTCAAAAGGAAACTTGATTGATGCGCGCATTAATATTGCGTTTTCATTTGTGCTGGCTAATCCAACTTTGTAATAATGCCAACTTAAATTGCCTTCATCAAATTCCGGGTCCATCACCCCAAGAGCGTCCTGAATGTAGATTGAAAATGGTTGTCCTGTAACCATTTCTGTGGGTGTCCACATTTTAACTAATTCAAACTTGCTGCTCGTAAGCAGGATTGCTTGAACTGAAAGCGCATTTAGTGAGAAACGCCCAACTCCGTTTGCTTCTTGATCCACGCGGTTACTTGCCCAAACAATACGCTTTCCCTGTATGGGGAATGGTGTAACTTGAACGCAGGCGTCTCTTGTTTGTGAAAGACCAATATCTAATAAAACTCCGTTTGTTTGCTTGGCGTATCGTCCTGTTCCGCTTGCTCGATTTAGTGCAACCAAATATCCACTGATAAAAGGTGACACGTCTAATCCAGTAAGCGTACCTGCAACATAAATGTATTCATCATCTACGTCAAAGTTATTATCCCAACTAAACGAACCCGTTCCAATAGTTTGAGGGACCAAGGATATATTATTAACACGCTCACCAACAGGGCTTGGGAACACCCAAGCAGGACCAATACTAATCACGCTTCTAGTTGCGTGGCTGTATTCCGCTAAATGAAAGTTGCCGGACTTAGTCAAAATATAATAGTATCCTGTGCCATCTAGTTTGTTTCGTATTACTGTTCCATTTCCTGTAGTAGGGCGAGAATAACCCTCAGGAATTAAGTTGACTTGCGGAATAGTGTCAAAGTCATAAACTTGGTTGCTGGCTGCGTTTGAAACAGTAAATCGCAAATTGGGTAGGCTGTTCCCGAAAGAAGCTAAGTTCCATCCAGTCATTACAAGATAGCTAACACCTCTATAAGCAGGAACTTTGTCCACACCCCAAATACCCTGCGCACCACTATCAATGTTTTGTGTTTCTGTACCAGTATACCAACGCCAAGTGCCCAAGTTTGTGCCTGCTTGACCACTAATATCGGAATATTCCAATTCGCCGTTTACCCAAATCTCTAATAATTCGGCAGGACCTTCACAGACTGCAATTACTAAATCAACTATCTTCTCGTAACTAACATTTGTTGTTGTAGCACCGCCACCAAGTCCCTTACCGCTTTGACGTGTTTTGGTTGTTACTTTTCTGTTTTCTTGATTGAAGTGAATAATATTACCCGCAAGTTTTGCAGTGCCATATAACTTTTTTATAACACTTCCCTGAGTGCTTTGAGTAAATGTTACATCTGGAGGAATACTGCCTTCATTACGGAATTGTTCTGGTCCCTGCAACAATTGCCCAGCAACACCACCCGCCAAACTACCTAATGCGAAACCCAAGCTGGCAGCGCCCAGAGGACCGCCAATTAGGAACCCCGCAACACCTCCAGCTAAACTGCCTGCTTGCTGTAAACTCATTCTCGTATCCTAAAAAAACTCATTTTATGGCCTTCTTCTTTGCTGGGATAGTTTACTAAAACAACCCGCTTTGCTCTACTATCTGCATGAATAATACGATTATTGTCATACATTACTGCTAGGTGGGTGGGGTTTGGCACGTCTTTGATTTTAAATAATAAAATATCGCCTTTTTCCGCATTTTCTACTCGATCGCAGTAGTTCCTAATCTGCTTGAGCAGAAGGGTATTGGTTGCTATCTGACTGTAGCCTTCGCAGACTATTTTTTTAAGTGGCAGGGGACATATACCGCCGTTCATCAATGCAAGAACCAATAATCCCACACAATCTACCCCGTATTGAGTGTGCCCACCCGCTCTATAGGGCGTGTTGATTAACTTAAAGCATTCGTCTGCTAATATAATTCGCTTACTCAACTTCGCCCCTCGCTGTTATTGCATCATTACCCGGAATATCAGGAAAGCCCCTAAAGTTAATAATGTTGTCAAACTTATTTACTGCCTGTTCAATACTGCCATCATAACCCAATATAACTTCACAAAAATCATTTACTTGAATGGGCTGCGGTGTGCTTGCTAATAATGTTACGGTATTGGCGGAGTTAGTCATAATTTCATTGCGGATAAACTTTGCTGAAGTTGTGCTGGGTAGATAATTGTTACCTGTATTCCAAATAACTTCGCCATAAGAATAGTTTCTGTTTGCGCCCATCCAATTATATGTTGCTTGTGTTTTAACTTTGAAACTCATACTGCTAAGAATCACGTTAGGGCTTCCTCCACTAACACGAGTGAACACTGCTCTAAAATAAACGTTGCTGCTAACGGAACTAGAACTAGTTAATGCAATCCAAGTATTTGGTGCGGCGCTAGTAAATGTTCCACTAACGCCTGTATTACTTACTGAAAAAATAATACTACCACCGCTTATTGCAGTTGTTTCAGCACTTATTCTAAAATCGCCCACTACTGCACTTGTTGGTAGGTTAAAAATAATTTGTGGGCTATACCATCTACCGCTTGTGCTAGTTCCGGTTATTTGAAGATTATCTGTATCAGCACTTAAGTTTGCTAATGTTGCGCCAGTTAGAAAGTCTATTTCATCGTTGTAGGGCGTTACGCTTAATTGACTTAATCTGAAACGTGTTCTATTTTCTGTTACTTGGTTAACAATTGCTTTTGTTGTATATGCGCTTAAACTTAATCCATTAGGTGCATCACCCAAATTTACGGGATCATTGGGAGTGAACAAGCGGACAATGGGTTGGTCACTCAATATTTGAGTTAAACTTCTTAATTCTACTACTACACGACGTCTTTGACTTATAGATACATTACCAATTAACCCGCTTTGAAATATTAATTTATCAGCTGGATTAGCCCAATTAATTACAAATACTTCATATGCTGTTCTATCGTAATAGCCTGCAATAAGAGCATTTCTATTAAAACCTGTTGTTACATCATCACTTAATAATAAACTAATGTCTAAATTACTGATAAATCCATTTTGACCAAAAGTAAACTCTGTGGGGTCTGCACCAGGAGCATAAGTTAACCCATTATAAGTTAAACTTTGATCATGACTGCTAAATCCAAATTCATATCCAGCAGGAGTTGTAAACTTAAAGCATAAAGCCCAAGTTAATGTTTTTGAACTTAAATCACTTAATATTGATGCACCAATTGTTTTAATAACGCACCTCCTGTATAGTAAAACCACTCCAAGTTTGTGTTGAACTATTATTTTTAGTTACATCAAATGAATCTGTATCAAATCTACAAGCAATATCATATTCATATTTGGCTTTTAATACACTTCCTGATAAAGGACTTGGGATATTAATAATACCAGTAGTTGTGCTAATAGTATAATCAACACCTCTTGTTAATAATGTTGTATCAATATACAATTCAAAATCCTGTGAGGGGTGATTTAAATCATAGCTAATACCAGCTGGGGGTATTTGTCCATTAACTCTGGGTAATTTGATATCTTTGGCATAAGTTAAACTACCTGTTGTGTATTTTTTATTTAATTGGTAATTACCAACTCCAGTATAAGCAGATATATCAGCTGGTTCAGCATTTTTACTGTGATCCCATAAGTAATCGGTCCAATCTCTAAATCTAAATACATAAAATCTACCACGCATGTTCATATAAAAGTCTTTTACTTCTGCCATAGTGCCATCAGGCAAATTATCAATATTTGTTGTAAATTTACGCAATGCCCTTGAATAATAACTTAATCTTAATTCTTCGCCACTAGCAGTTCTAACTATTTGTGTATTCCATTCATCAGCAGCATTGCTGAAATAACTTACGTATTCGGGAAATACTATGTTATTAACTATTTCCATTAACCACCATTCCTTTTGCCTCTTTGATTAGCTAGATACATGTCGCGTTCAATTTCACTTCTTGATTGTCTAAAACTATTTGGATTTGGGGTAGTTATATTAAACACGTTGGTTGTTTGTGCATTATTACCCCCTGAAACCTTAACACCCAAATCTCCAGATTTAGTTCTTGCAACAGGCAATACAGCTTCAGGTCCTGCTTCGCCTGTTAAACTAAATTTATTACCACGCATTGGTGTAATAGTTGGTCCATTAATTATTCCGCCTTTAGCAAAAGGAACAACATTGCCGTTATTAAACACATTACCTTTAGCACTAAAAATAGTATCAAATATACCTTGCAACCCGCCACCAGCAGCACCAGCAGCACCGCCAGTTGCGCCACCTAATAAGCTGGAAAATACTTGATTAAGCGCAATTTTAGTAAGTTGTTGAATAACTGAATCTACAAAGCCGCCAAATATGTTTAATGCACCTTTTAATGTGCCATCCCATTCAGTTGCAAATTTACTAAAAGTATCAGCAGCACCATCACTAATAGTTGAATATAAATCAGTTGCAATTTGTGCAAAGTTTTGACTATTTTCTTGTGCATTTTGTATTGCTTGATCCCAACCAAATTCAAAAGAACGTTGTGTTTGTTGTATTGTTCCTTCTAATTCTCTGGTTTTTTCTATTTCTTGGTTAAGTGAAGTAACACGATTGTTTAATATTTCAGTATTAACACCACTAGCGTTCAATTCATTAATACGTTTTAATATTTGTTCACGTTCACGCTCAAGCGGCAATGTTGCTTCAACTATTGCACGTTCACGTTCACTTAATCCTAAATTCTGTAGTCTTATGGCTGATTCTTCATTTTGTAATCTAGTTCTTTCAAGTAATCCTTCTAATGCAAAGCTTTGTGATTCTGCTTCTTTTAAATCACTTAATTCTCTGATTATTTGTGCTTCTTGGCTTAAAGTAGTTAACCCTAATTTTCTAAAATTATCTGATTGTTGTAATACTGCGGCAACTCTACGTTGTTCATCAGCACTACCTCTTAATGCTTCTGCTTCTTGTTTTAAACCATTAATGTATGTGGTTAGTTCGCCTCGCGGATCATCTTTAGCACCTTTGCTTTTAGTAGTAGTAGTTTCAGGTGGTGTAAATGTTTCACTTAATGGATTATCTTTATTAATACTTGAAGTTGCTGCTGCGGCTTTTTCTGCTGCTAGTCTGTTAGCTTTAATTTGATCTGCAATAGCATTTATTGGCGCTAATGCTACTTCGCCAGCAGTTGCAACTCCGGCACTGATTGCTTCACTTATAGCAGTCCCAGCTTCAATAAATGGTGCTGAAGCTGCTTCAGCAACACCAACAACGCCATCTTTTGCAGCAGCAACAGTAGTGCTTAAAAAGTCAGCACTTTTTTGAACAAAGCCGCTAACAGCAGCATCACCTAATCCTAAAAATCTAAATAAATTGTCAGCAGCACCAACTAAATTATTAATTAATTCTAACGCTCCGTCTACGAAACCCTTAATAATATCTTTTGCAATTTGAAATGCACCTGCTGTATTTTCACTAACAAACGTAGTAAATTTGTCATAAGCACCAGTTATTGAATCAATTGCATCTGTGGCTTCTTTACCTAAATAATTGCTTACGTCAGTAACAACAGTTAAAAATCCATTAAAAGCACTAATAACTGTGCTGGTTATTAGTTGTGCAATTGCTTTTAATATTTCAATTAAACTAAAGTTTTCACCTGTGACTCTGTTAATGGCAAATTGAAGTGCTCCAAGGGCTAATCCAACAGGACCCAATATTTTAAAGAAACGTAATAATGGACTTAAGTTTAATACAGCACCAAATCGTTGAAATGCACTTGATACTCCAACTGTTGCGGCTGCTGTTCCTCCTGCTCTTGCTTTTAATAAATCTAAACCATCTTTTAAGTTAGTAACTTCTGTTAATGTTTGTTTTGATATAAAAAAGTTTTTAAATACTTTGCTGGGAAAATTACGTATTTGGCTTCTAATGTTTTTTAAACTAAATCCAAATGTATTTAAGATAGTTAAACTTTTAGCTGTAGCACCACCCACAGCAACTATAGCTGGCGTAACACCACTAACTGCACCAGCAAATTTTAATACAACACCAGTTAAAGCTAATAATGTAGAACTTAAAGCAACTAGTCCAACCACAGCAATAATTTCACCAAACTGTTTGATTGCAAAAGTAACTGCATTAATAGCACCACCCAATACTTCACCAATAATTCTAGCACTTTCTGTTCCACTTGATATAAATGCTGTTAAACTTTGAACTGCATTTGTAAATGCCGCACTAAATCCACCATCACCAATAGCAGTAAAGAAACGTGTAGTTGCATCTGTTAAGTTACTTAAACTTTGGGATATTCCGCCTAGTCCTGCTGTGGCAGCACCAGCAAATTGTCCTTCATTTAATACTTTTAATAATGCTGCGGTTATTTTAGCAGAGCCCTCTGCTGTTTTACCAAACTCACTAAATTCCAAACGACTTATTTTAAGTTCACGTTGTAATGCAACACTTAAACCCGGAATACGTTCAAATACTTGTTCAAGTTCTTCTAGTCCAAGACCACCACTAGTACTTCTTCCTAATAGTCTAATGATTGCTTCAAATGCGCCAACTTTATCAGTTGCAACAGTAGCACCATTTTCAATTGTTTTAAGTAGTTCAGCAATTTGGGTAAAACTTTTTCCGCCAGTAAAACCACTTCCCTGTAATTGAGTTACAGCAGCAACTAAAGTAGTTAATTCTTGTCCGCTGGTTTCTGCCAATGTTTCCAGTTCTTTAAATACAAATGCACCTTTTTCAATATCTTGAAATGTGGCATTAAGTGTTCTTCTTAAATCTTCTGCTCTTGCATTTATTTGAACCAACCCTCGAGCCGCAGTTGTACCAATAACAGTTCCAACAACTGCTCCTAAAGCACTAGCAGCACCAGCTAAAAATCCTCTTGATCTTTGCGCAGCTTTGCCAATACCATCAACTGATCTGGCTGCTGATTGTGAATTTCTAGTAATATTTGTAATGGCTGCACTTCCGCTAGAACCTAATTTTGATATATTATTTGCGGCTGCACTGCTTCTATTTGATAATTTATCAATACTTTTGGCTGCTGAGTTAGCACTAGTTCCAAGTGAACTAGTTCCTTTACTATTTAAATTTTCTCTAATAGAACGGCCTGTTCTTGCAGCCCGTCTAGCTAGATTATCTAAATCACGTTCACCTTGCGTAATATCAATACGTGGTTCAACAAGTGCTAACTCAACCATTTTTCATTTTCCTAACTTGATGTTCAACATATACTTCATCAAGTTGACTTATAGCGCGCATAAAAGGAATAGGTTCAATATCCCAATTACATATGTTATGGTAATTTAACACATCTGTAGTATTTAAACGTTCAATACCCATACCAACTGCCCTAAATGAACTTAAATCTAAAAAGCTCTGTAATAAAAATTTACTTAAACCTTCAAGGGGCGGTAACTCCTCTAACATTCCAGCTTCAATCAATGCACGATCTAAAGCCCTGCCAGACAAGTCCGCCCTTAAATGTTTTTTGCTTCATCTACTGCTTCCTCTAAATTTTTAACAAAGAAGTTTTCAATGTCACCAACTGCATCAAATATTTGTTTAGATATAGTAGGAAACTTTTTACTGCAAAACTTTTCAGCAAGTTCTTTATTAAAAGGAATGGGTTTTCCATCTTTAGTTAAACCTTCCCAATCAAGCAATATATTATTTGCAATAAAGTTTGGTAACATGGCTGTTAAACCTTCTTCTATCCAATCTTCATTTGAAACTTTTCTGCCTATTTTTTTGTTTTTAGAGAAATAGTTTTTACGTTCTTTATCAATTTTTGATTGATATTCGTTTTTAGCAACGTTAGCAATTTTAATTTTAAAATCACCACCTGGTGTTTCAATTGTAACCCAAGTGCCATCACTCAGCTCATCGCTTACTTCATAATTAAATATTTCCATTTCTTAACTCCTTATGCTAGGTAATGTAGCGACACACTTTTACCAGTTAATGGACTAACGTTAGCTTGGAAAGTTGCAGCAACAGTAACAACTTCATCTCTAGCTGGAATAGCATTTGGATGAGCTGTAATAGTTGCATACGGTATTTCTAAACTAAAGTAATTTCCTGCTATGTCTTGTAAAATTGAACCGATCTGTATTTTGGTACCTAGTCTATAAGCTTCAAGTAATGTTCTATTTTTTAATGCAAAAGTAACTGTTCCTGTAACACCCACACTGCCTTCACTAATATCAGCAGCAAATTCACTTCCCAATGCTCTAAAAGGAGTAAGGTTATTGTTGACAGTAATTTCAACGTTTGTAACAAGTAAGTTTGATTGTGGAACGTTATCAACACTTAACCAAAACTTTTTAAAGTTATCGGTTGGATTTAGTTCTACAGTGTTGCTTGCAGGCACAGTTGCAGTCTTTGGATCAGCTGATAAACTTCTTAAAGTTGTACCTGCCATAGTAAATGTTTGTTGCGGAATTTCGCCAACACTTAATTTAAGGGTATATTCGCCAACAGTTAAGTTATTTCCAACAACATAAGTTGAGATGCCTTCATAACCTTGAACAAATGTAAATGCTTTTGGATAAACATCATTGGTTATTCTTGAAAACTTGTTAATAGTTAATGTATCAGCATTAGCACTAACAATTGGTGTAGCTGGATCTAAATAAATTGCAGTAGCAGAACTTTCAGGAGTTAATGCAACTGCATAAACACCATTTAGTTGACTTTCAACTGCGCTGGTAATAGTAAAACGTGTTCCGGGAGACATAACAGGAAAACTTAAACCAACTAGCATGTTTGAACCAACAGCAGCACTAGCGGTTACAAATTCTGCTGATATAGGAGTAGCAACACCAAATAGTGCGCCTTCTAATAAATCTGTTAATTCGCCAACTTGTAAATATGTAGAAAAGCCAGCATTTGTATCTTTAGCAACTGCAATTGGTGCAGTTGTTTGACGATCTGATCTAATAACTTCGCTGTCTGCTAATTCAACTTCAATATTAATACCATCGCTGGGTAATATATTAATAAGTTGCATTGCCGAAACATCTTCAACAAATGGATTTTGGCAAAGTGCTTCTGATTTGTATGCAAGGGAAGTTCTTCCACCTGTAGTAGTTAAACAAGCCATGTTTGGTCTCCTGAATAAATGAATAAATGTAGCTTAAACATATTTATACGCTTACTCATTAAATATAGTAATACTATATTATGGCTTCACGTCTACTCCAACGATAATTTTGTTCTACAATGTAAATGTGCTTGCCCATATCATCTTCACCCACATATACTTCATTGGTGGGATTAACTAATTGTAAACAATTTAAACTGTCAATTTCAATACTGCCTGTGGATATAATTTGACTTGTAATGCTGTCAACTATGCTGCTAACATGATTTGTTCCGCTGCCTTTATGTGCAACTATTTTAACTTCTAATCTAACTGCTTGAAATCTAAATGCACCATTTGTTTGCCATCCAACTGCAAATGGAGTTGTTAATCCAAAATCAACTCTATATACTAGGTATGTTTTACCTTCATCAGGTATTTTACCTCTATTTTCACCAACTCTATAAGTTCCTGGTGCAGTTAAGGGATTTTCAATAATGGATTCTAATGCGTTTTTTACTGCAACTCTACTCATCTTCTTCCTGCCACTAATTGAACAGCGCGCTCAAACCATCTAGCACCCTGTTTGGTTGCACTACCAAAATAAACAAATGGTGCATATGGGGCATCATTTTTAAGTATAAAACCTTTTTCATCTTCAATTAATTGATTTCTAGATACTAAAAATCCACTTTTAATTGGAGTTAATTTGTTGGCTTCTGTTAACACTTCTTCAGCAAATTTTTTAGTAGCATTTCTATTTATTTCTTTTAAATGCTCTGCTAATTGATTAACTTTAATTTTAGCCATTACAATCTTCCGCAATATATGGTGTATTCGGCATCAGCAGTAATATCAACGCCTTTTACTTCCCATCTAATATTATTGTGTATTAAATGACTGTTTGTATCTACATTTACCCCTGCTGAATTAACATAAAAGATAAAGTCTACATCTTTAAATTGAGGTTCGTTTCTATCTTTCTGCTTAACGCTGGCTTTTAATCCTTTAACTACTTGAGGCGCGCTAACTGCTAATACAGGATCAGCTAAAGCACTTGTTTCAATAACACCTGGAGTAAAAATGCTGATAGTATATTCAACACTAGGAAAAACACCCGCAATGCCAGAATGAATAACATTTTTAACTAGATCATTAACATCAATACTCATCTAACACCCTGATATATTTTAAAGCTAGAACCACTAGTATTAAGACTACTAGTTAAACTGCCATATTTCTTTAAGTATTCATTAACACGATTACTAATTTGATACATGTCACCAAACACTTCATTTGTGTCTCTAAAAGTAACACTTAACTCACCCACTTGTGTTGATTTAACAGCAGTAAATGGTTGTGCAGTTTCTCTATTAACACTATTAAGTTCAATACTTGTAATAGCAGCCGCAATCTGCACTGCAAGAGGTATTTCGTTGTTTGGTAAAAGTGTATTACTGTTATTGCATGTAGCATAAATGCCTTCTATTGGCACATTATCACGAGCCCAGTCTAACCCTTGAATTGCAACTGTTTTACTTCCAAGCCAAGTATAAGCATTGTCAATAACGGCTGCGCTTCTAATTAATAAGCTTTGTTGAACATCGGCACTTAAAGCAACCCATGTATCACCTTCGCTTTTACTTGCATATGTATAAATTAAGTCACTAGCCGAGCTAACTGAAATATAGCTATTAGCACTACTGCTGGATATATCTGTGTTAAATGCAATCATAGTTAACTCCTAAAATAATAAAAGAGGAGTTTCCCCCTCTTTTATTTATTACGCATATCAATAAATTAATATTAGTTTTTATGAACGCAAATTACGTATGGGTATTGACGTGCTAGAGGATAAGAATTTTGCCAATTGGTTGTAGTTGCAATTTCATCATTTGTTGGGCTGTTAGCAGCAGGAGTACCTACCCACTTTGTTCCCTTTAAATGCATAAAGTAACGTCTACGTGTAATCAATCTGGATAGTGAGCTTTTACCTTCACGTTCTACTTCGGTCATAACCATACCATTAACGCCATCGGGATGAACATTAACAATAACTGATTCAGGAGCAAATGCAAAAGTTGCATAAGCATTAAAGTTAGCTGTAGCTGAAACAACCCAAGTTGGAGCAACTGCGTCGTCAACTAATAGTGTTAAGCCTCTCCAAACACCAAAAGGTGCACCTTCGCTGGCTCGTTCAAAAGTAATTTCGTTGTTAGCTTCCATAACAGTGTATGTGTCACTGTGAACAACCAAATGTGTAAACTTCAAATATTGGTCGCCCATTATTTTACGTGTTTCTAACCAGTTGTCAACGTTGAAGCCACTATTAACATTGCCAGTAACATCATTAACTAGGAAACTAAAAGCGGAGCTTCTAGCAACACCAGTTAATACTGATTTTAAGTCTGCTGAATAACGATCAACCCAATAAGTATCACGTATAAAGCTTTCAAGTTGTCCTACAGGATCAGCACCTGCGTTGTATTTTGCAATGTCAAAGTCAGCAAAGCTTTTAGCACGTTCACGTATAATAGCAAATTCGCTTGAGCTTGTTATTGGGGTATCTGTTAGATCAGTACCACCCACCATTACTTCATCATCACTTGATGGTTCATTAAAATATCTAACAGTAACGGAGTTTCCACCTTCTGCTAGGTTTGCAAGTTGCATGTTAGCTACTACGGGTGAAGTAACAACACGACGTGCGTTTGGAGTAGGAAGAACAGTATATTCACTGAACTGTTCTGGTATAATTATATTAACTAGGTTTGTACCTGCCATTTTTCAATTCCTTTTAAAAGTTTATGTTTTTTTAGCTTGTGCTTTGAGTTTTTCAGCTAGTGCAGGATCTTTGCGAATTAGTTCATTCTGTTGGGTTCTATTGCCAGTAACAAACGGGTTATTCTCATTAACTACACTATTGTTACTAAAGCTACCACCAGTAAGACCACTTCCAGTTGTTTTATTGCTTTTAAAAGCCACGCTGTAAGCAGCATTTTGTTTAAATTCTTCAACTAAATCGCTAACTTCTGCTAATTCACCATTAGCTCTTTTAACAATATTACCCAAAGAATCCGTTACCACTACTTTTTGAACGCCTTCATGTTCTACAATTTTTACTCTGCTTTTTAAATGCGGTTCTAAAAGTTCAGTATAAGCATTATTTTTATTTAATGCTTCACGAATATGAGTTGTTTTAGTTAATTCCTCGTATTGGTTTCTATATTGGTTTACAGTTGTGTCTTTTGCAGCACGTTCCTGTTCCAATAACCTACGGGTTTCTTCTAATTCAGCTCTTGTTTTTTCTACTTCACTTAAGGGCTCACGCATTTTAGCTTTTGTATTAACCAAGTCCTTTTTAACGTTCTCGTTTTCGTCTGCTAATTTAAGCATTGCATTCAACTTTTCTAACCCACTAGTTAATTGATTAATTAACTCAGGGTCAAATCCCTTGTTATCTTCTTCACTCATTTTGTTTCCTTCGTACCACTCTAGAAAATATAATAGTTTTGTACCACGCCACTATTACTGTTATTTATATAGTATTATTGATTTACATCAATTGGTCTGTTATTTAACCCGCCTGGTAGTTCTCCGGATGTGTTTAATTCACTATCATCATCAAGTATATTACGTCTTTTACTTTCTTTTAAGTAAGTATCTCTGTCAATAATACCTTGCGCATACATATTTGTTACATATTGGAAGTTAGCAGTTTCTGGAACAATACTATCTTCAGTGTTTAAATTAACACCTGTAGTAAATGCGGGTATACTTCTATCATATAAGCGCATTAATTCAAATCCTTGATTAATAGCACTTTCTAATATTCTAATATTAGCACCCGGCACAACACCGCTTTCAATTTTGTTTAATATAGCACTTGTAGCAGTTATTTGGCTGCTGTTCTTTTGATTGTAGTATTCGCCACTAATAATACTCATCTTTTCTTCAATATCTTTTATTTCATTCATACCAGCGTTAATACTAGCACCTGAATGTTCAACAAACTTTAAATCTCCAGAATCTGGACCACCAATAATCATACCTGCTGTTATTGGAATTGTTTCATGTTCACTACCAGTATTCATTCCTTTAGCAAACATTATGGGAACTCTAGCATAATGATTAATGTTTATTTGGTCACTATAACTTTGGTAATGACGTAAATTTAATTCTGCTAGGTTTAAATATAAGGGTTTAGATATCATAAAACCCAATTGATTTAAGTTAAGAGTAACTATTGGAATAAAACCCAACCTGTTTGGCACAACATTAACTAGTTCAACAACTTCAGCACTTGATGCAGTTAATTTACTTCTATAAACTTGAATAACATCTTTGCTATATACAACGTATTCTTTGTATTTTTTAACTCCAAAAGCTCCTTCCTGTATGTCAACATATCTTACAAAACGTATTTGTGTTAACTCCATATTGCCATTGTTGAACTCATAATTCCAACCATACAAATTATTAGCAGGTATATGAACAAAGTAGGGTCTATTTAAATCGCCTTCCTGTATGTCATCATAAAGTGTTCTATTTGGACTTAATTGCGGGTTTTCAACTAGATAAAAACTAATACCATTAATATTTGCATCTTTGTAAAAGTTAATAGCCCAATTTTCCAAATTGGTTCCAGTCATATCAATATTTTGACAGTAGTCCTGTATTTTTGTTGGAACATCAAGACCCCATGTAACTCCATGTCTAAACGGAATTAAACTAATTTTATCAATAAAGTTACCATACACATTATATAAAACACTTCTACGTAATCTTAACTCATATAACTCATTACTTTCGCCCAAGTTCTTTGGAAGATAGAGAGTAGTATTTTCTTTTAAGTAATCATTACCTTTGTATAGTGCATTTGGAATATCTCTCCAATACTTCATAACTAAAAAGTCTTCATTTACAAACTGTGGTTGATGCGGATCATTTGTTATTTCAACTTGATTTTGATTACTAGTAGCACGTTCGCGTTCATAATAGTTTCTAACAGCAAAGTTATCTTTGCGACCCACCCAAACATCTGTCATAATTTCAATTCTCCAAAGTTAAAGTTTTTATTAACCATTGGATACGCATAATGTGTTGCGTATCTTAATGCGTCACCAATGTGATCATAACCTTTTGTTTTGTCAGGTCCGCCATTAGCTGAGTATTCGTGTTTTCTAAAAGTAGTAATTAATTCTTTACATTTACTATTTACATATAATCTTCTAGTTTTATTAGCATTATATAATAACCCATTAACTTCGTTAATACTGTCCTCTACACGCGGATTATGTCGCATATCATGGAATCTAAATCCCTTGCTTTTAATAATATCAAAGTCAGTTGTTAAACTGCTGCTTTTTGTATTTCTACCCGATGCGTCTGGTACTATAACAGTCCTTTGTCGAACTTTTTCTGGTAATATTTTTAATAAATGATCCATCATTTCAAAAGTATTTGAGTTATACAATACTACTTCATCAACAACGTGTAATTCGCGTTTAGTTATATCCTTCTTACAAATAACAGCACACATTTTGGCCACGTTAAAGTCAAGTCCAATTATAGTTTCATCCCGGGAATCTAATTCAAAACTGTTGTCATAATTAATGTTGTCATCGCTAAATGCATAATATATTTGTGAAAAACTGCTGTTAAATTGCGCTTCGTATTCCTGAGCAAACTGTAAAAAGCCCATTTCGTCTCTAGCTTTTTGTATTTCTTCTTTACTTAAAATACCAGCATCTACACTACTGCAATGAAAGCTAGTCCAATCTGTGTATTGCGGATTATTACTCACCCCATTTTGATAAAAATCATAAAACATGTCATAGCCATTTGGTGTTGAATAAACGTCCAAGCTGGCATTTTTATCTGATAGTGCAGGTCTTAACATAGTCCAAACATAATCTTGATTTTCAAAAAACGCAAATTCATCTAATACAACGTGATCCAACCCCAACATACTACCTCTTAAGCTGTCTGGATTACTAGCACCTTTTAGTGTTATTTGACTGTTATTTTTAAGAACTATTTTAAGTTCACTTTCATATGTTCTTTTTATTAAGCTGGGATGATAAAACATTTTAAGACTAGTCCATAAAATGTTTTTAACTGCACCATAAGTAGGTCCCACATACCAAATATTTTTATTAAAGGCGGGAGTGCCATCATCATTTACCCTAGCTTTTCTATCCATCCTGCACATAGCAGTTGTGCTTTTACCACTTCGTCTGCCTAAACAGCCAATAGTAAATCTGCTTTTGTTTTTAAATATTAAACTTTGATTGTAAGTTAACTGCATTAATCATCTTTAACATCTGGGTGAATTGACACTTGGGGTAATAGCGCAATAACATCATTGTTGGTATCCATATTACGTCTTGGTGGCAATAATCCATGTTGCATTCTGCCCAATACATTATCAAGCAATGTCATCCAAGCACCTGCCGATTTATGATCGCCCATAGCTTTTGCATTTTGAAACATTTCATAACAATCTTTGGCGACTTGAGCTGTAGCAACAAACGGGTTTATTTCTTCGTTAATGCAAGCATCAACCCACGCTTTTTGTTCACTTAAGGTGCTGTAATTTAAAACACCTCTAACTCTACCAACACCAAATTTGGGTTTAGTATTGTATCTTGGTTTAGTCATTTGCGTTTTCCGCTGTATTTACTGCTGTTTCTTTCTTTGATGCGGGTGTTTTTGATTTCATATATCTGCCTTTTCCTTAATTTTTATGCCCTATCACACATATTTATACGCAAATCAAAATAATTAGCGTTATAGTTAAAATAATGTTTGACTTATGCGTATAACTGCGTTATTATATTTTTACTTAACAAACAAGGAGAACAAATATGTTAAAGAACTTAACCACCAGTCAAATAGAGGATATACATGATATACTTGATGACATGAAAAACTTACCTCACCGTCAATTTAAGAAAAATCATTATGGTATGATTAAAATAATTGATAAAGCACGTCTTGATTTAAAGTGCTCAAATGGATTAGGTACACATTCGCATGATGATTTAATTGACACATTTAATATGAACTTTGTAGTAATTCCCAAAATACTGCGCCGTGTTAGCACACCCGCTTATACCAAAGATATTAAATTTGTAGAGCTAGTAGCGCATTATAACCAAAATGACGTAATGACTTATAATTTATGGAAATTAACTAGTTTTGCATTTTTCTATTGGAATGACAAGTATATTTGAGGAGAAACAAATGGCATTTGAACGAGAATTAAAAGAAAAAGTTGATACAATATTAACCAATACACCTGCAAAATATGTATTTCCCGTAATACACAGAAATGGTGAATTAGAAACAGAACTAGCGGACAATTTAGGTTATATAATATTAAAAATTAATAATCATCATGTGGATACTACAGATGGTATGTGTGATTATACTGTTAGTGGGTCAATTCTTTTTAGAGATAACACACAACTAACACAAATAGCCAACTTTAACTTAATGTTTGAAATAGAATATAACAGTGATGATGAGTTTATTACTATGATAAATCAAATGGATTTAACTTTAACAAAGTCGATTCAATCATTAAACGTATTATTAAAAATCACATAAGGAGAAATAATGAACAGTGAAGTAGCACAAAGAATGAGAGAATTAGGAATTAGCTTAAAAGATATTGGCTTTGTATTTGGTGTATGTGATAGAACAGTCAGCAAATACACAACATTACCTGTAAGCATACCAAAATACAAAAAGAAACGTAAACCAGGTGCAGGTGATATAAGCAGATTAATAAAGAGTGTTTAAGATTACAATATATGAATTCGTATTTTAAAAAGAATACCCATTAGCCTATTATAGGGCGTGTATCGTGAACATGTCCATTCTCCTTAAAGAAAAACAAATTCCTGCAGAAGTGCCTGGCTAAATGGGTCCATTGGTTAAGACGGGGCGATGCAGGGAATCAGCGCGGGAACTGCGAGAGTGCCACTTTTAATGCTTGACTTAACGCGCTAAGTGTGTATAATAAACATATAGCGCAACACAACGTTAGCGCATAGCAAAGAGGTACACAACATGGCACTGTATAAGACTGACAACATACTTCCAGATGATGATTGGGAAAAGGAAATTGGGGAAGAACACAAAAACTTATATAACATCTACAAGCTAACTTATACGTTAAAAACCACAAAAGAAACTGCGTAATAACAATATTAGAACAACAATCAAATAAGGAAATTAAAATGGCAGTTTATATTATAAATTATAAACCAGATGAGCCTGTAAAAAGGGCTAAAAGAAATAAGATTCATCAAGAACAAATAAAATGGTATTTGGAACATACAGATTTACCAATTGAAATAGTTGCTATGAACTATATTCAATCTGATTATATTAATCACCCAAGAATAACATACTTCACACATAAAGAACGCGCACTAGCTAATGAAGTAAGAGCATTATATTTTAAAGAACGCTTTTACAAACAGGAAAGTCCTTGGGCAATATTTGCGGATGATGATACTTATCTCTATAGTGAAAGTTGGGAAAAACATTGCGATGGTGCAACATTTATAAGAGATATTTGTAAGGATCCCAATAAATTTAATGATACACCCATAATATGGCCCGGTAAACCAAACGAACATCCATACTATCATAAAATAGAACCAGAATTATACAAAAACTACTTTGTGTTTGACAGAACTAAATTAGCCAAAACAAGTTTTTGCTTTGTTAGAAAAAGAAGTGACATAGTATTTTGGGAAGGAAGCAAAGAACGTTATGCAGGTGAAGAACTACAATTTTGTTACGACAATTATATAGCAGGTATTCCTTCCTATACTTGTTACAATATTGGTAAGAAACACGATGACAGTAACAACAGGGGTTGGATTGAGCTAGTTGACAACGTGGAGACTGAAAAGAATGACTTGTTTGAATTTGAAGTTACAGATAGTGTTACAAGTAGAGGTTTAAATAATTCAAATAAAAATTTAGATCAAAAATACAAAAAATTGGATTTTTATACTGATGGTAAAAAACATAATTTAGGTAAATTAGAACAATACATCCTTGCTCACCCAAAAAATATAAGGATTAAAAAATGAATAATATAACAATAAACTATAAAATATTAGTTGAGGAAAATAATAAAAAAAGAACTGTTAAAAAGTTTAAAACTGGATTTAGGGATTATGTTTTTATTCATAAGGACAAAGTATGATTACTCTAACAGGATCAGAAGGATTTATTGGTAGTGCAATTAAAACTGTATTACCTATATCTAAATCAATTGATTTAAAATTAGGATTAGATTATGGATCTATTTCCCTTAGTAAGGGAGTTTTAATTCATTGTGGTGCAACTGCTAATGTAGTTGATGCGGAAAACAACAAAGAACAAGCATATGAAAACAATGTGAAAAAAACTATAAAACTATTAGAAAATAACAATTGGGATAGGCTCATATTTTTTAGCAGTGCGGCAGCTAATAATGCAAGTGGCAGTTATTATGGTTATACCAAATTAACTATTGAAGAATACATTAAAAGCAATATACAGAATTATACAATAGTTAGACCCTATAATGTTGTAGGATATTATCCTGGTATTGAACAAATAAGCCCAAATAATTTAATTCCATCAATAAAGCGTAATATTATTAATCGAACAAAAATGCAAGTATATGGTAAAGGTGTGATACGAGATTATATTGATGTTATGGATGTTGCTAAAACTGTTCAATATATTATAAAAAATGATATAAAAGGCTGTTATGATTTATGTAGCGGTTTAGGAAGAACAACAGAAAGTGTGTTGCAAGACTTGTGTATTGATTATGAAGTAATGGATACTAGAATTGGAGATGCTAATAAATTGATAGGTCGTAAATATTTTGAAACAACAGTTGATTGGAATACTACGATAAAATGTTTAAAGGCTTATTTGAATGATTATGAATAATTATGGATATGATATGAATATGATATGAATATGATTTG
>Ga0210011_1000882_pt1 | contig 30380 bp, 38 predicted proteins | sample CryGeymeta201502_FD_183972 | JGI IMG/M metagenome (GOLD analysis project Ga0210011, IMG submission 183972) | Groundwater microbial communities from Crystal Geyser aquifers in Utah, USA - Crystal Geyser metaG 2015-02 (SPAdes) (version 2) | ecosystem: Environmental > Aquatic > Deep subsurface >...
GTCAATGTTTCTCTGCGGAGGGTTTTTGCGGAGGATTTTTTTTTGAGAGGTTGTCATGGAAGGAGCGGATGATACGGCCGCCAGCGCCGTGATACCTGACGATGTCCTGATCGATGGTGGCGCGCCGCAAGAGCTGAGCGCGTTCGGCCAGCGGGTCTGGACCTCCGAAACGCAGGGCATGCTGCGCTCTGGCCGGCTGAAGAATACCGACCGCACGGTCTGGATGCGCTACTGCCAGCTGGTCGGCGACTATTGGGAAGCCGAGCACCGCCTGGCCGAGAAGGGCGGGCGCTATTACCAGGTGCCGACCACGTTCCAGCACAAGGAAGGCACGGTGACCTACCTGGAGCGCGAGCGCCCTGAATCAAAATACCAGCGGGCCCTGCTGCCGGAGATCCGGATGCTGGAAGACCGGCTGGCCCGCTCGCCGCTCGCCCGCGCCAACCTGATTTCCAAGGGCGTGCAGGGCGGCGGCAGCGCAGACCTATTCACGGATGGCGGGTATGGCGGAGACGATCAGTCAGACCGCGCTGACCCTACATCCTTCAACTGAGGCGGCGCGGGCGTTCGGGGAAGCCCACGCCGAAGTGCGCCACCGGATCGGGGAGCTGGAGGCACGCCGGGACAAGCTGGCGAAGACGTGCGCCTCGTTTCGCAGCGAAGCAGACCGGCTGAGGGAACGCGGCGCGCAGGCTGACCAGGTGCGGCCGCTTGAGCACAAGGCCAAGGCGGCCGAAAAGAGTGTCCGGCAGCTCGGCCGCGAGGTCGAGCGCCTTGCCCAGTACCGGCGGATCTGGGGCTTTACCGATACGCATGGCAATAGCTGGTTCTTCGACCGCTATGCCGGCGAGCGCGTCATCCGCTGGATCGAGACATTCTGCGTCCACAAGAAAGGCCAGTGGCGCGGGCAGAAGCTGAAGCTGGCGCGCTGGCAGCGCAAGATCATCCGGCAGATATTCGGCTGGAAGACGCCGGAAGGCTTCCGCCGGTTCACTGAAGCCTGGGTCGAGATCGCGCGGAAGAACGGCAAATCGACCCTTGCCGCCGCGATCGCGCTCTACCTGATGGTCGGCGACCGCGAGCCAGCCGCCGAAGTCTATGCCGTTGCCGGCAGCCGCGACCAGGCGGCGCTGGTCTATGATGATGCCGCCGCCATGGTGGAGCTCAATCCGGCGCTGGGCGAGCAGATCGATGTGCTCAAATTTGTCATGAACCATCCGCGCTCGGATTCAAAGTTCGTAGCGATGGGGACCAAGAACCAGCACGGCCTCAACCCGTCCGGCGCCATTGGGGACGAGGTGCATGAGTGGAAAAAGCGCGACCAGTATGAGGCGATTACCTCGGCAGACGGCGCGCGTAACCAGCCACTATTCGTGTTCATCACGACGGCCGGCCACGACCTGGAAACGCTGTGCGGCGAGCTTCACCTGCGGGCGATGCAGGTCGCGCGCGGCCTGGTCTACCAGCCCGACCTCTATGTGCGGATCTACGCGCTGGGGCCGGGCGACGACTGGAAGGACGAAGCCAGCTGGGTCAAGGCCAATCCGGGCCTGGCCTATGGCGCGCCGAAACTGTCGGCGCTTCGCAAGGCCTTCCGCAAGGCCTATGGCCGTCCGGCCGAGGAAAACAGCTTCAAGCGGCTGCGTCTCAACCTGTGGACGGACAGCGTGTCCGGATGGATCCGGAAAGAGACCTGGGGCAGTTGCGAGCGGCAAGTCGACTTTGGCCGCCTGAAAGGCGCCAAGTGCTGGGCCGGTCTCGACATGGCGCTTGAGCGCGACCTCTCGGCCCTCGTCCTTCTGTTCGAGCCGGAAAACGATCTCTATCCCGGCAAGTGGGTGGTTGGCTCGAAATTCTGGTGCGCAGGCGAGTATGCCCGCGTGCGCGAAACGGGCGATACGGTGTCCTATCCGAAATGGATCGGGCAGGGGCTGCTGGTAGAAACGCCGGGCAATACGGTCGACTTCGATTTCATCGAGAAAGACATCATCAGCACACTGTCACATTTTGATGTGCAGGCGCTCGGATATGACAAGGCGTTCGCCCACCAGATGATCCAGCACATCATGAAGGCTGGAATTCATTGCGTGGAAGTACCGCAGACAATCACCGTCCTGGCCCAGCCGACGGCAGAATTCAGCCGGAAGGTTCATGCCGGCGAGCTGGTCCATGGGGGCCACGAAATCATGAATTGGTGCATCGCCAATACGGAGGTCAGGCATAACGTGAACGGACAATACAGGCCTCTCAAGAATGCCAAGGCGGCACGCAACGATGGCGCGGTGGCGGCCGTCAATGCGCTGGCGCCCGTGATCCATGGCGAAGCGATCTCCGAAAGCGTCTACAAGACGCGCGGCGCGCTGGTCATCTGATCATGGCAAAAAGCAGGAATTTTGTTGCGTCGGTCATTGACTGGATGACCGGCTCGTGGATGGCCGGTGCGGCCGGGAATGTGCGGTCGGAAGGGGCGCTCGGCACGTCGCCGGAGCTCGCCGAATTCCTGCGCGCCGGTGGCGGCAATGTCGCCGCGACCGGACGGCCCGTCACAGGTGATGTCGCGCTGCGCCTGGCGGCGTTCTACCGGGGCGTCAACCTGTTGACCGGCGTGCTGGCCGGCTCACGCATCGATATCCGTGACCGGGCCTCGATGCAGGTCCTGGTGGATCATCCGCTGAACCTGCTGCTCAACCGCAAGCCGAATGGCTGGCAGTCGGGGTATGATTTCAAGCGCTACCTGATGCTGTCGGTCCTGATGCGCGGCAATGGCTATTCCTACAAGGTGCGCAGCCGGTTCAATGACGGGCAGGTGCTTCGGCTGATCCCGATGGATCCCGACCATGTCACCTGCGAGCAGCTCGACGATCTTGCCCTGCGCTATACCTACACGCGGCGCGACGGGCAGCGGATGACCCTGGCGCAGGATCAGGTGATGCATATCAGGGGCATGTCGATCGACGGCGTGCTTGGCCGGTCCGTCCTGTCCTATGCGCGGGAAGTGCTGGGCATAGGCGACGCGGGACAGGAGCATGCGGGCCGGTTCTTCCGGAACGGCAACTTCCTCGACACGGTGCTTGAGTCCGACAATGAGCTCGGCGCCGAAGGCGTGAAGAACCTGCGCGACAGTATCGACCATTATCGCGGCGCCGATCCGGCAACCCGCACGCTGGTGCTCGAACAGGGTGTCAAGATGAAGCAGCTGCAGCTGTCAGCGCGGGATGCCGAATTCATCCAGCAGCGCAAGCTGTCGATTATCGAAATCGCCATGTTCCTCGGCGTGCCTCCGGCCCTGCTCGGCTTCATGGAGGGTGCTCCGGCGCTGGGCGGCGGCGGCATGGAACAGATCTCGATCGGCTTTCGCACCTATACGCTGGTCGACTGGTTCGAGGCCTTCGAGGGCGCCATCGAGCGCGACCTGCTCGGCGATGACATGAAGCTGGAAGCCAAGGTCGACGACACAGGCCTGATCCGTGGCGACTTCGCCACACGCTGGACGGGCTGGACCCGCGCGCTGCAGTTCGGCGCGATGAATCCGGACGAAGTGCGCGCCCGTGAGGGCATGCCGCCCCGCCCGGATGGCACCGGGGGAATTTTCTATCCGCCGCCAAACATGGCGTCTGCCGCGCGACAAGGAGACTGACATGATGCGCATCGACCTTAATTCCAAATCCTTCCTGCCGTCCGGCCTGCGCCTCATGGCGAGCCTTGCCGCCATGCCCGCCTTCGAGGCCGGCGCCGCATCCGAGACGCTCAGCTGGTGCCCGCGTGATGATGTCATGGCCCGCTGGCAGCCGCAGATGCGGGCGCCGTCTGCCCAGGCCGGCAATCGTATCGAGATCTATGAGACGATCGGCGAGGATTGGTGGACCGGCGGCGGCGTTACCTCGAAATCCGTGGCGCGCCAGCTGGAGACCATGACCGGTGATGTCGAGGTGGTGATCAATTCGCGCGGCGGCGATTATTTCGAGGGCGGCGCGATCTATAACCTGCTGCGCGAGCACAAGGGCCGCGTGACGGTCAAGGTTATATCGCTGGCAGCTTCGGCGGCCTCGGTCATCGCCATGGCCGCCGATGAATTGCTGATCGGCGACAATGCCTCGATCATGATCCACAATGCCTGGCTGATCGCGATCGGCGACCGCAATGATTTCGAGAAAGTCTCCGATACGCTGGGGCAATTCGACGAGGCCATGGCGCGCCTCTATGCCCGGCGCACGGGCGCTTCGGAAACCGATGTCGCGGCCTGGATGGATGCCGAGACATGGTTCACCGGCAGCGCCGCAGTCGATGCCGGCTTTGCCGATGCGCTGCTGGACGATGCCCCGGTTGAGACCGGTGACCCGACGGCCAGCATTGCGCAGCGGGCGGAAGTCCGCGCGGCCTGGGCCCTCAAGAAACAGAATCCGGATCTGACCCGCAAAGAATGCCGCGCGCTTCTTTCGGACCTGAAAGGCAAGCCGCGCGCTGCCCGTGAGGATCCATCCACCGAGCCCGGCTTTGACGCTGCGGTTCAATCCCTCATTACCAAAATCAAGGAAGCAGCAGCATGAAACCTGCCCATCTTCATACCGGCGAGATCCGCGGCATTGTCTCGGTCCGCTCCGACACGAGCGCTCTGGCGCTTGTCCAGTCCCTCAACCAGGCCTTTGACGAATTCAGGGCCACGATGACGCAACGCACGTCCGACCAGGACGTGCTGCTGCAGGAAAAGGAAGACCGCCTGCAGGCAGCCATGTCCGACATCCAGGCGGCCATCGATGCCCAGAATACCGACATCGAGCAGCTGCGGCTCGGCACGCGCGGCGAACCGGGTTCGCAGGTCTCGGCCGAGGTGCAGGCTCACCAACAGGCCTGGGCCGCCTATATGCGGACCGGCGATGGCGAGCGCCAGCTCGACCAGCTCGGCCTCGCGCGTGGTGACCTGCAGGCCACAATGATCAACCGGGTCAATGCGGCCGGTTCTGTCGGCACGGCCGACAAGGGCGGTCACCTGGCCCCGATCGAATGGGACCGCACAATCACCGATGCGCGGGTGGACATCACGCCGATGAGGCGCTTTGCCAGCCAGCAGAACGTGACCGGGCAGGGCTTCATCAAGCTGTTCAACCTGCATGGCGCCGGTTCGGGCTGGGTTGGCGAAGAGACGGCGCGCGGAGAAACGACCTCACCGGACTTGAAGGCCTATGCCTACAGCTTCGGTGAGATCTATGCCAATCCGAGCGCAACCCAGCAGCTGCTCGACGATGCGGAGATTGACTTTGCCGCCTGGCTGTCCGGTGAGGTCGAGACCGAGTTCGCGACGCAGGAAGGGACGGCCTTCCTCTCCGGCGACGGCACGAACAAGCCGCGCGGCCTGCTGACCTTTGATGCGGCCACGGAAGCGGCGCTTGCCGCGCCCTTGCGCCATCCGCTCGGCCCGATCCTCGAGGTCAATTCCGGCCTGGCGGCAGCCCTGGCGACCGACGGCCTGATCGACCTGCAATATGACCTGCCGTCCGACCGGTCGCAGGGCGCCGGATTCTATATGAACCGCAAGACGATGGCGGTTGTCCGGAAGCTGAAGGATGGCGACGGCAACCTGATCTGGGCGCCGACACTGGCGGCCAACCAACCATCGACGCTGCTCGGATCTCCGGTCATGGAACTGTCCGGCATGCCGGATGTAGCGGCTGACGCCATTCCCGTCTTCTATGGCAACATGGAGATGGTCTACCGGATCTTCGACCGGCTCGGCATCCGCATCCTGCGCGATCCGTACACGGCCAAGCCCTATGTGCTGTTCTACACGACCAAGCGTGTCGGCGGCGGGCTGTGGAACCCGGAATGGGGCCGTTATCACCGCGTCGCCATCAACGCCTAGGGCGGAGACTGACGCGATACATTTAGAGGGCGGGCCATGCGGCCCGCCCTCTTTTGTTGAGAGCCACTGAAAACCGGACAGAGAAGGAAAATGGTGCAATGAAAGTCAAGCAGGTGTTTCGCGGTGTGCCGAAAGGCAAGATCTATCCGGTGACTTACCGGCCGGGCGATGTGCTGCCGCCCGAACTGGAGAAGGCGGCAAAGGCCGTCGGCGCCGACAAGGATTATCCGGAAGGGGCGGCGCCCAAATCCGTGCCGCCTCAATCGGTCAGCCAGCGCGGCACGGATGGCAAGACGGGCCGGACGGGCAGGAGCAAAGGCAAGCCAGAGGCCGAGACGGCCCTGCTGCTCGAAACGGAAGCCGAGACGGAAACCGAAACGGAAACTGAAACGGAAACGGAAGCCGAGACTAAGGGCGAACCGTCCGGCGAGCCGAATCTCGCCGGGCTGGGCTGATCCATGCGCCCGCTTCTTGTCACGGCGCCGACCAACAAGGTCCTGTCGATCGAGTCGGTCATGCAGAACCTGCGGATCGCGCATGATGATGACCATGCCCTGCTGGCGAGCCTGATCGCGGCGGTGACGAGCTATCTTGACGGGCCGTGGGGCGTGCTCAGGAATTGCCTGCTCGACCAGGTCTGGGCCATTCGGGGCCCGAAATGGTCCCGTATCCGGTTCGGGATCGGCAATGTCCAGTCCATCGAGGGGGTGCGCTACTGGCCGGCCGATGGCGGCGCCGAGGTGCTGATGGATCCCGGTGATTACCGGACCGACTTTGATTCTCATGGGGCCTTCCTGGTGCTTGGGGACGGGGTCAATCCGGCGCTGGCGGTGCGGGCCGATGCCGTCACGGCGCATTTCAAGGCAGGCTATGGCGCGGAAGCCGATTCCGTGCCCGAAGCTGTCAAGCAGGCCATGCACCTGCTGGTCGGCCATTATTACAAGCATAGCGAGGCGGTCATCACCGGCACGCGGCCGACCGAGCTGCCGATGGGCGCGCGCGCGCTGCTGGCGCCCTACCGCCTGCAGAGGGTCTGATCATGGTTTCAATGCTGAAGCCTGCCGGCTGGACCGAGACGGCCGCTGCCCTTGACCGGCGAGTTTCCCTGTTCAAGCCCGTTCCGCTGGCGGACGGATATGTCAGGGACATGGAGCCGCCGGACCCTGTGGTGCAGCGGCGGCCCGCCGCGATCCTGCCGGCAGGCGGCGCGGAGCGGAATGCGGGCGGCGGACGCCAGCCGGGTGACCGGGTGGTTATCGTGCTGCGCTACGAAATCGCGCTCGAGGGCGTGGATACATCCTGGACCGTGCTGAATGACCGGACCGGGCGGCGCTACAATGTGGTGCAGGTCGACGATACCGAGCGCCATGACCGGTGGATCTATCTCCTGTGTGAATACGGAAAGGAAACCGTCAATGCCTGATTCTTCAGTGCCTGAAGCCGTGCCCGCGACGCGGGACGTTGTGTTCCACTCCAGATGGACCGACACGACGCGGCACGGCCATATGCGCGACTATTTTCCGGGCCCTGAGCCGCAGAGCCTGCCCGTCCAGGTGGCGGATGCGGCCCTGGCGAGCGGCAAGGCAACGCCCTGGCCGCCGCTGGATGAAGACACTTCCGACGCGGGCGGCCCTGATGCGGACAGCGACGCAGATTGATGGGCGAGGTGCGCATCAAGGGCCGGGAGCGCTTCCAGCGCCAGCTCGCCCGGCTGGGCTCTGCCATCGTGGATGATCTCAAGCCGGTCCTTGAGCGCAATGCGCGCGAACTGGAAGCGGCAATCGGGCCAGATGTGCCGCAGGCGCGCGGCGATCTTGAAGAGACGCTGGACGCCTATGAGGTTGAGGGCAGTAACGGGCAGGCCTGGCGCGTTGTCGAGGGCGCCAAGCGCGGATCCGGCGGCAAGGGCTTTTACGGGACGTGGCAGGAATTCGGCTGGCTCGGCCATTCCGGCTCGCCGCACTTCTTCTTCCATGTCCGCCGCCTGCGGTCGCGCTTCCGAGCGCGCATCAGCCGGGCGGCAAAGAAGGCCATCGTAAGGAATTTCAAGAATGGCAGCTGAATTCGGCGCGCTGGCGGAGGCCTTCCAGGACAGTCTCGGCCTCTGGCTGGCGGGGCATGCCGGGATAGCGGCGGCGTTCGGGGCGAACCCGGTTCGCGTTGTCTCGGCCGTCGATGACCGGACCGTGCTGCCCGTGCTGCAGACGGGCGAAGACGGATTCCGGCGGGCCCTGGGGGCACGGATTGTGACGCCGCGCGTGCATGTCTGGACGCGCGAGCCCGGCATGCTGCTGTTGAAGCGGATCGGCGGGGCGGTGCTGGACGCGCTGACCGTGACCGATGAGGAAGGCGCGAACAATGGTTTCGCGGTGCCTGGCTTCCGGCTGGTTTACGGGTTCAACGTGCTGGAGCGCTATATGCGCGACCCGGCCGAGAATGTGCGCCATGGCGTGCTGGATTTCGACATGAGATTCGAGCCGGCGGCCTGACGCCTGGTCCGATAAGCCCGCCCGGAGGCGTTTCCGGGCATTCCTGAAAACCAACAGAAAGGAGCTGCGCCCATGGCCCAGCCACCCACCGATATCGGCCGCCGCGTCGCCATTCTCGTCGAGAGCCAGGTGACGCCCGGCACCTATACCAAGCTCAGCCTGCTGAACACGAGCAAGTCGATCTCGAAACAGATCAATGTCGCGACGGCGCCCGTGCCGGATGACACCGATCCCCTGGCCCTGACAACCGACATTTCCTATCCGACCAGCATCGCGCCGCCGACGCTGTCGGGCGAGGGGCAGTTCTCGGTGGCGAGTTTTGCGGAAGTCGATGAATGGATCGAAGAGGGCGGCGCAGCGCGCAACCTGCGGATCGTCGTCTATAGCCCGGCCGATGGCACGACCGTGCTCGGCTACTGGCAAGGCGCGGGCTTCCCGTCCCAGCTCGACTTCACCGCCGCCGATGCCGATCTTGTCACGGCCTCGACCACGTTCACGATCACGGGCTCGCTGCCCTTCACGGTCGGCGCGCCGGCCTGATGCGCAAGGGTGAGGTTGTCCTCGAGCTGGACGGCCAGGCGTTCACGGGCCGGATGCCAATTCCGGCCCTTGAATTCCTGCAGGAGCGGACCGGCAAGCATCCGCTCGCGCTGGTGCGCGCCTTCGAAGCGGAAGAAGACCTGCCGTCCTGGAGCGACATGGCGCTTATTGCCGGCCTGCGCGGGGGCGGGATGGATCTCGCCCTGGCAGAGCAGATCGTCGCGGGCGACGCGCCCGTTTTTGTTCCCTTTGCCGAGAAGCGCATGATCGCGCTGGCCCTGCTCCTGTCCGGCCTCTACGCCCCGGTCTCCGGCAAGGTGGCCGATGAGGGAAAAAAGCCGCTGAGCCGGCTGACCGGATGGATTTCGCGGCGATATGGGGCAATGCGCTCATTATGGGATTCGCCTCGCAAATCAGTGAGCTGACATTCTGGGAATATGTGGCCTTCCGCGACGCCTGGCTCGCGGCCAACAATCCTGACGGGGCCACAGGGCCGGCGGTGGAGGCCCCGCCCCGTGAGGATGCAATAGCATGGTTCAACGCTGATGGCTGATGACAATATCCAGGCACTGATTGCCGAACTGTCCCTGAATACCCGCCGCATCGAAGGCCAGCAGAACCGGCTGCTGAAATCCTTCGACAAGACGATGGGGGGCATCGAAAAGACCGGCTCAAAGCGCCTGACGAATGTCGAGAAGCGGGCCGAGCAGATGTCGCGCAATGTGCGCCGGGCCATCGTCGCGATCGGCGTCGGCGTGGCGGGGCGCGAAGTGCTGGAATATGAGGCGAGCTGGCGGGCGACCACGAACACGCTGAAACAATATACCGATGTGCTCGGCCCGGCGCAGCAATCGGCGAGCGCGCTGAACAAGATTGCCAGCGATGCCCGCGCGCCGCTGTCTGAGCTCGGCGGCCTGACGGGCGCTGCCGCGCGATCAGCGCGGGATCTCGGAAAGTCCGGGGCGGATGTCCTGATATTCGGCGAGGCCGCCGCCAAGGGCGCGCGCCTGGCCAATACAGGCGGCGCGGCCGTGCAGGGCGCCTTCACGCAGCTCAGCCAGGCGATTGCCAGCCCTCGCGTGCAGCTGCAGGAATTCAACTCGATCATCGAAGGCACGCCGCGCCTGGCGCAGGCCTTTGCGGACGGTGTCGACGGCGCGGGCGGCAGTGTCGCCAAGCTGCGCAAGATGATCGCGGATGGCGATGTCTCCGGCGGCGTGCTGTTCGATGCGCTGATCAGCCAGATCGGCAAGCTGCGCACCGAGTTCAAGACGCTCGACCAGGGCCCGGCCGAGGCAGTGACGCGCCTGCAGAACAAGCTGACCGAGTTCATCGGCACGAACGGGCGCGTCAAGGATGGCACGGCCGCCCTGACGGCTGCGATCGATTTCCTTGCCGACAATCTCGATGGCCTGACGGACAGCATAATCATCGGCGGCGCGGCGCTGGCGGGCTTCTTCGGAGCGCAGGGCGCGCTCGCTGTGGCAGCCAGCTTGAACACAGTGGCCGTGGGCGCGACGAATGCTGCCAAGGCAATGGCGGTTCTTCGGGCTGCCTCCGCCGCCATGATGGGGCCGGCTGGCATAATCATAGGCGTTGCGGCGCTCGCGGCGGGCTTCGCGTACCTGGCGATCAATGCCGATAAAAGCACGGCAGCGCTAGGCGAGTATGGCGGCGCGGTCGACGAGGTGACTTCCGCGCTTGACGCATACGAGGAAGCGCAACTTCTGGCGACAAAGGCGACCGGCGACGCCAAAGAAGATGCCGTCGCGCTCGCCGCTGCAAAGCGTGACGAGGCCAAGGCGACGCTCGATGCCGCGGAAGCGAAGCTCGCCGAAGCAAAGGCCGAATTGGTGCGGCGCCAGTCGCGAGCCGAAAATGCGAGGAAGCGCGTCGGCAGCTCGCCCAGTCTTCAAAATGGCGGACTTGTCGGCATAGAGGCCGGGCTATCGAATCAGTATGCGGCCGCGACGGCGCTCGAAGAGAAGCTTGCCGAAGCGCGCGCCCGCATGGAAGAAATCACGAATCCGACTGCCGCTACTGTGCCCGACACGTCCGCTGGCGGCGGCCGAAGCGGCGGGACCACCGATCCGGACAAGAAAGAGCTCGCGGCCATCAAGTCCATTGAAGACGCTTATGCAAATGCGTTCCTCACGAAGCGGGAACTGGCAGAGCGGGCGTACAAAGAGGAATTGTCGCAGATTGCCAGCCTCAGTGTGGCGCAGACGGAAAAGGATGCGCTCGCGGAAAAGGCGCTGAAGCTGCGCGACAAGGCGATTTCCGATGCGGCGGCCGAGGAACAGGAAAGTATCGCGGCCCTGATGGATGCGCGGGATGCCGCCGCAGGCAATGAAGTTGCCATTATCAACCGCCGTGCCAAGGCCGCCAAGGCCGCCGCCGAGACTGAAGTCGTTGACGCCGAGACGCGTGCGCAGAAGATCGCGCTGATCGAGGAACAGCGTGTTGCCGACATAAAAGCCTTCAATGACAAGGAGGCGGCTGACAAGCAGAAGCTTATCGAGCAGGTGCTTGGAGCGCGTGCGGCGGCGCTCGGAGATTATGTATCTCTTGCCGAGGTGGAGTATCAGGCGCTCGTCGCCAAGATCGACAAGGAGATATCAGCCGAAGAAGGCAAATTCGATATACTCCGCGCCCTCGAAGAGGCGCATCTGGAGACGGTCAAGGACATCCGTGCGCGGATGGCAGATGACCGGCTGCAGGAGGCCCTGCAGGAGGCCGATACAATCGGCGAGGGCTTCCGCGCACAATGGGACATCATGCGCGCGGAAACCGAAAAGGGTGCGGGCGATATCGGCATCCTGTTTGCCGACACGTTCGGTCCCGGCGGTGCGGTGCAGGAAGCCATTGGCCAATCGGCCGGGCGGGCCATTGCATTCGGAGATGACTTTTCTGAAAGCATGGAGAATGCGGCTCGCTCGATCGCGTCAAACCTGATCTCTGCGCTCGTTGCATATGGTGTGCAACTCGTCGCGCAGGCTGCGCTGGGGCAGACGCTGGGCGCAACCGCTGTCGCGGCGACCACCGCCCAGGCGGCGGTTTCGGCTGCCGCGTGGGCGCCGGCGGCTGCGGCAGCGTCGCTGGCGACGCTGGGGGCCAATGCGGCGCCGGCCGCAGCTGCGTTGACGTCCACTCACGCGCTCTCGCAGGCGTTGTCGTTAGTGCCCGGCTTCAAGGATGGCGTCATCGGCCTGCAGGGGCCGGGAACAGGCCGATCCGACAGTATCAACATTCGCGCCTCCAAGGGTGAGAGCATCATCACTGAGGAAGGCACACGCAAGAATGCGAACCTCTTGAAGCTGATCAACGCCGGCGTGGATGTCGAGGCGCAGGTGGCGCGCGCAAGCGAACCGCTGGGCGCTGCTGCGAGCTTCCTGACGGGCGGCGGGCGGCAGATCAATGTGGCGGGGTCGCGCCTGAACTTCTATGGCCCGGTTGACCGGGAGGCAGTGCCGGCCTTCCGGGAGGCGCTGGATCAAAAAAACCGGGAATTGGTCAGCACGGTCGAGCAGGTAATATACCGTGAGCAGACGGTCACGACGCCCCGTCATGAGCGCAAACGCATCTTCAGGAGATAGGCGATGTTTGATGAAGAACAGGCGCCCAGCTACGGCATTACCGAAGCGACCTGGGAGCGCAATGAGAACCAGACGGCCACCTTCTCAAATGATGGCGATGCGGACATCATGGAAATTGCGGATCCCTTCTGGACAATCGATGTCCGGGTGGCGGTGCTGAGCCGGGCGCATTTCGACCATTGGGACAGTTTCCTTGCCCGGCGGAACCTGAGCGAGAGCAGCTTCACCATCTGGCGTTCACTTCGTGTGCGGCCGCGCGATCCGTTGATCGTGAACGATACCGGCCTTGTCATAACGTCCTATAATCCGGCCGCCAGCACGCTTACGCTGGGTGGCTATGGAGCCGGCCGCGCCGCCCACTATGGCGACATGATCGGCTACCGGACGGCAGCGAACGGATACTGGGCAGGGCAGGTTCAGGCGCCGGCTGTGGCCGATGGTGCGGGCGCCTGCACGGTAAGTGTCTGGCCGCGCCCCTGGGCGCCGCATGCGGCCGCGCCCGCGCCGAAGCGGTTCTATGCGCTCGGTGAGTTCCGGCTGTCAAAAAAGCCAAAGGTCAAGGAGGGCTTCAATGACTGGGATATCCGTTTCGAGGCCGAGCAGGTGCTGCGCTGATGGCGTCCCGGATCGTCCGCTGGTTCCTTGAAATCAGTCTCGATGCAGAGACGCTGCGCTGGTGGAGCGGTCATGGCAGCGTCGTATTCGACGGCGAGACATGGACCGGTCTCGGCCAGCGCTGGCGCGCACCGAAAAGCCTGAAGCGCACGGCGGGCCTGAAGTCGGAAAAATTCGACCTTGAATTCGACAGCTCGCGCCAGACGAACAATGCGGACCCGATCGGCCATCTGCTTGACCAGAAATGGCGGCGTCGTCAGGTGCGTCTGCGGCGGATCGCCTGGGCTGCGGGCGCCGGGCCAGACGTTGGCGATGTGCTGGCGGACGAGCGCGGACGCATCCGGAACCTGTCGGATGAGCTCCAGGCGGGCAAGCCGGCGACGTTGTCGATGGAAATCGAAAGCGGCATGCTGGCCTATCTGGAGCGGCGAATGGAGACGCGCAGCCCGGCCGGGCAGAAGCGCGTCTTTCCGGGTGATCTCGGCTTCGATCTGATCGCCAAGCTGGAAGGCAAGACGATCCCGTGGCGGACCAAGGAAACGAAGGCCGGGAAAGTGGAGATCGGCTTCCAGGACGGGTATGATCCGGTGCCGCGCAAGCTTCCGCTCGGCCGGTTCGTGGACGATGGCTCATTCGTGGCTGACTTCACAAACGGACAGCAGAAGAAATACTGGCAGCGCGTGCGGGCCATCGCCGACTGTCGCATCAACAAGCTGGACAAGATCTGGGTCAATGGCGAACTGGTGCGCGATGCTCCGCTGGTGCACGGCGTCCGCACGCTGCTCCGCATCAAAAACGACAAGGGTGAAGACCGCTGCTGGGCAACCTTTTATGACGGGAGGCCCGACCAGGTCGCGGATGCCTATCTTGTGGCAGCCGAGCCGCTCTGGACGGTCAATCACCGCCTACAGGGCGTTGCCTATGTGATCATGGAGCACCTCTGGGATGACGATATCTCGCAGAGTTTCGATTACCGCTTCGGCGGCGAGGGCGCGCTTCTTTATGACAGGCGGCTGGATTCGACGGCTGGCGGCGCCGGCACGCAGCGCTGGGACGATCCGGGCACCTGGGTCTATAGCGCCAATGCCAAGGTCGCAGCTGATCATTATCGAAGCGGTATCCGGATCATGGCGGGCTCGAGCGCAATGTGGTTCGGCGTAGGCGAGGCGTCTGATGCCGTGCCCTATGCCGAATTCGCCATGCTGGCGGATCATTGCGATGACAATGTCGACCTGAAGGCCGGCGGCACTCAGAAGCGCTATGAGGTGAATGGCCTGCTCGCGGCAGACCAAAGCCATGAGAAGAATCTGCAGCGGCTGGCCGACCAGATGGCGGCGCGCGTTATAGACCAGGGCGGGCGGATCGCCTTCCGGCCGCCTCTCGTGCGCACGCCTGTCGTGACGATCACCGACAATGACCTGGTTCGCGGCAGCAAGAGCCGTATCGATCCCGGCGGCCGCATCGATGACATGGTGAACAAGATCGAGGGCCGGTTCGTCAATCCTGCGGCGGACTGGAAGCGGGACGATTTCCCGGCGGTCACGGTCGAGGCCTATGTCGATGATGACAATGGCGAGATTGCCGACAGCCTCGATCTGGAGCTGGAGACCAGCAGCGAGCGGGCCCAGAGGATTGCGAAGCTCAAGATTGAGGACAGCCGGCGTATCCTGGAGCAGGAAGAATCATACAAGCCCGAAGTGGCTCGCCTGCTGGCGCCGGGCGAATGGTTCCTCCGGCAGAGTGACCTGCGCGGCTTCCCGGATGGCAAAATGTTCATCATGGAGGAGGCGGATCGCCAGATCGATGGCAGCGCGGATGTGAAGGCGTCCGAAGTCTTTCCGGATGAACTGGTCTGGGTGAAGGAAACGGCCACGGACCTGGTTGATCCGCCGGGTGTGCCGGTTGATGGCCTCAGTGACCTTCTGGTTCCTACTGTCGTCGCCAGCGCAGTCCAGTTGATCAGCGGCAGCGTCGAGCAGCCGGGTATCCGGCTGGATGTGACGTTGCCTGCAGACCCGGTCGATCTCGTTGCAGATCGAGTTGTGATGGAATACGGCGTCTCAGACGGGGGCGCCCCACCAGCTGTTTCGGGGGCCGCCTCGGTCAATTTCTTTGAACCGGACCGGGCGCAAGTGGATTTCGGCGGCTTCCTGCCGCTTACGTCTTATCTGGTGCGGTTCCGCTATGTTCATGGCGAGCGGGCGGGGGCGTGGTCGGACTTTCAGGGGGTGACCACGGGCGCGGGAACGGGCGGCGCTGCCGGCGTCGATGGCGCGGACGGCAGCACGGTCGCTCAGCTTATGATCTACCGGCGATCGGCCTTGGCTCCCGCAAGGCCAACGGGCGGATCGTTTGACTTTGACACGTTGACGATGACGCCGCCGGCAAGCTGGTCGGCCGTTGTCCCGGGTGGCGCCGATCCGCTCTATAGCAGCGTAGCGATCGCCAGCGTCTCCGGCGCGGGCGGTGTCGATGCCGATATCGTATGGTCGGCGCCGGGGCTGATGGTCCAGAACGGTTCAGACGGCGCTCCAGGCGCTGACGGTGCGGATGGGTCGGCGGGCAAGTCCGTCTATACCGCGATCGTGTTCAAGCGGTCCGCTTCGGCGCCAACCGTGCCCAGCGGCGGATCGTTCAACTTCGGCACCAACGTCCTGACGCCGCCCTCGGGCTGGGCGCTGGATGTGCCCACGGGGCTGGATCCGATCTATGGCGCGCGCTACGTCTTCTCGATCACCGGCGATACCGGCTCAGTCACGGCGGGCAGCTGGGCCACGCCATTCCGGATCGCCGAGGATGGCGCGGCCGGGCTCGACGGCGCCGCCGGCGCGGACGGTATCTCGACCTATCAGATTTCGGTCTATCGCAGGGCATCCTCGGCGCCGTCAACGCCAACGGGCGGGAGTTATAATTTCGGCACGCAGACGCTCTCGCCGCCCTCGCTCTGGTCGGGGGCGGTGCCATCCGGACCGGAGGCCGTCTGGGTCTCGCACGCGCTCGCAAGTATTGTGGGTGTCACCGGGACAGATAGCTCGCTGAGCTGGACGGCGCCGGTGATTCTTGCCCAGAACGGGGCAACGGGTGCGACCGGGGCGACTGGCGCGACGGGTGCGACCGGGGCAGCAGGTGCGGCAGGGGCCGCCGGGCAGCGTGGCGCGCAGCTGTTCTTCGCGTCCGGCGCGGCGTGGTCGGACACGACGGCCAACAATGCGATCACGGCATCGGGCTATACCAAGGTTCTCGGCGACCGGGTCACGATCCATTCCGCCTCGCCCGCCTTCAGTCAGACCCGCATCTGGAACGGCTCGGCTTGGGAGATACTTTCTCTGGTCCTGGATGGCGCCTTGCTGGTCAATGGCTCGGTCACGGCGGCGGCGCTTAACGTGATATCGCTGTCGGCAATCAGTGCCAATCTCGGCACGGTCACGGCCGGGGCTATCAATATTGCCGGTAAATTCGTCGTCACGGCGGCGGGGGTTGTGACGATCCAGAGTGGCGCCAGCGGCGAGCGGTTCGTGCAGACCAATACCGGCGCCAAGGTCTATGACGCCGGGGGCGTGGTGCGGGTCGAGCTGGGCCTGCTGACCTGATGGCATATGGATTGAGGGTCCGGGACGCTGCGGGCAATATCATCCTCGACATAACCGACCGGGTCGGAACAGTCCTGGGGGTCGCGACCATCACCGGCGGGGTCAATGGTTACGTGACCAATGCCGGGTTTGCCGAGGGTGCCCCGTTCTGGATGGCAACAGCGTTGGCAACCTATTCGACCCGCAGTCCCGGGTTTGCGTTCGACGCGGGGCTGAACCGCTTGTCGTGGGACTGGGGCGGCGCATCGGGCGTTGATCACAAACTGGTCTACGGGGTCTACTGATGGCCTATGGATTCCGGGTGACCAATGCCAGCGGCGTCATGCAGATTGACGGGTCTTACCGCAACTTTTCATTCCGCTCGAAAGGCAGCCGGACCTGCACGGGGGATGCTGGCGGGGCGACCGGCCTCAAGCTCGCAAGCGTGACCGTGACCGGCGCTGTGGCCCCCATGATCGCGATCGATCCCGGGGCGGATACGGTCGGAATCTGGCGGACATCCGTGTCCGGAACGACGTGGACATTCTATTTCCTGGGCGCGAGTGGCGCGACATTCGATTATTGGGTGTTTGACTATTACACGGCCGATCCCGGCGTCACCTATGGCCTGATCGTGCGCAACGTGTCCAATCAAGTCGTTTTCCACTCCGGTGCCGCCCCCTTGCAGGTTAAGGCCGTAGGCGGAGTGGGGACCACCAGCGGCTTGCCGTCCGGCCGCAATTATGCGGCCATCCAGACGACCCCCGGATTCTACGACTACTACCAGCCGGAGCTGGAATTCATGGGGCAGTTTCCTTACCGCTCATGGACTTATGGCGTCCACATGCCGTCCTCCACGGCCGTGTCGCTGAGTGTCATGCCGTTCGAGTTTTACATGGTGGGCGGCGAGGGTCCGACGACGACGAGCCCCGCCCCGCAAATATTCATCGTCGATGTCACCCATCTGTAACGGGCGTTCCTGCCCACCTGAAAGGAGTCTCCCATGACCGTCAAATCCCTGATGATCGCGGCCCTGGCCGTGAGCCTGCTCACAGCCTGCAATTCGCGCGACAAGCCGGGCGGCATCGTCCTGCCTGAGCCGAAGCCGATAACGCGCCCGCTACCGCGCCCGAAGCTGCCGCCAGGCGGTGTGATCGAGCTGCCCGCCGGCAGCGAACCCGGTTCGCCGTCCGGCGCGTCCGGGAACACGGATTAGGCGCAAGCGGAGGCCTGAGCCATGCAGTTCCCTGTTGAACCGATCGCGCCGGGCTATGATGCGCCGCTCGCGATTGCCTATCCGAACGCCTTTGCCGACGCGGTCAGTCTCGATAGCGGTGTGCTGGTGGCGCAGTTCCGCGCCCATGTCGATGCGGCCGAGACCCTGTTCGAGGCGCGCAGCGATAATGGATCGATCAGCGTCGTGCGCGGCGCCACCGAGACGGCCGTGACGGTGACGCTGCCGGCAGCAGCGACGGCCCTGATGGCGCCCGACTCGTCTGTCGTGTTCGATTTCGTGCGGGTCGAGGGCGCGGCGAAGGATGTCGTTCCCGGCCTCTGGCGCTGGCCAGTGCGCAAATCGGTGACGCGCAATGTCAGCTAGCGCCCTCGCCATCCTCGCGCCGACCGCCGCGCTTGCCTCGGTCGAGTTCCTGCCCGGCGAGCCCCTGCACGCGCAGTTCCGCGAAATCCGGGTCGCCGGTCCGGCCGGGCCGAATGGCCCCTCGGCCTATGACGTGGCCGTCGCCCAGGGCTTTTCCGGCAGTGAGGCGGAATGGCTTGAAACACTTGTCGGCCCGCCGGGCCAAATCACAGTCATCGATGGAGGATTTTTCTGATGCCAGTCACGATTCAACTCAAGGCCCGTATCTCCGGCGCACCGGGAGCTCCGGCAAGTCTCAAGTCCCGCGAGATCTGCTGGAACCAGGTGGATGATATCACCTATGCAGGCTTCGGCGATGATGGCAGCGGCAATGCCACATCGATCGTGCCGATGGCCGGGCGCGGCTACTTTGCGTCCCTGGCAAGCCCGGTCTTTACGGGCAACCCCGAGGCGCCGACCCAGCTGGCCGGGAACAATTCAACCCGGCTCGCCACCACGGCCTTTGTTCAGGCGGCGGTCGGTGCGGCCGGCGGCGGCGACATGCTGAAATCGGTCTATGATCCAAACGATGACGGCAAGGTCAACGCGGCGGCCACGGCCGATGCGGCGCCCTGGACCGGCATCACCGGCAAGCCGGCCGAGTTCGCGCCAGCGGCCCATGATGCCGCGCTGGTGACGTCCGGCGTGTTCGATGTGGCGCGCCTGCCTGCCGCCCTGTTCGCGGCGCCCATCGTATCGTCCGGCGCGATTGCTGATCTGTCCGCGCCGCAGCAGGCCGAGATCGTTGGCGGGTCTTCCGTGGTCACCAGTGACGGCCGCGAATGGCGCTATACCGGCGCCGGCGACAAGACGCTGGAAGCCTCCTATCAGGAAATGGCGGACCGGACGCCGGACTGGACGCAGGTGGCGAACAAGCCTGCGACCTTCACCCCGTCGGCGCACACGCACACGCTTTCGGAGATCACTGATGCCGGAAGCATGGCGGCCCAGGGCGCCGGCGCCGTGGCGATCGTCGGCGGCACGATTTCCGGCGTGGCCCTCGATGCGGTCACGATCGATGGCGGGACCTTCTAGCCATGGCAAACGTGTTTCGCGCCAAGCGAGGCACCCGCGGCCAGATCGGGGCCGCTGCGGCGGCCTCGGCCCTGCTGGCGGGCGAGCCTTACTTGATCACAGATGAGCAGCGTCTGGCTGTCGGCCTCGGCCCGGACACGGTTGGCTCAATGGTGGCATCCGAGGACGTGGCGGCGATCCAATATCTTACGCAGACGGAATATGATGCGCTAAGCCCGCCTGACGACAAGACGCTTTATGTAATCTCGGACGCGGTCCCGGCCTTTTATCTGCTGCGGCAGATAAAAGTCGCGGCGAGCATATCGCTCGGCTCTGGTAATGTCTGGTGCCGAGTCCGCACTGGCACGGCAGCCGTGACGATCACGCTGCCAGCCGCACCGGCCGATGGCGACCTAGTGCAGATCACCGACGCAGATGGCAACGTCGCCACCAACAACATTACGCTGGCGCGGAATGGCAGAACGATAGGCGGAGCTGCTGCTGACTTCACAATAAATGCAGCATTGGTGGGCGCCTTTAGCCTTGTCTATGACGCGGCCAGCACGAATTGGGAATACGCCTAATGACTACTCTCTCGGAACTGCAGAGCGCATCCGGATTAAATGTAAGGATCGCTGTTATCAAACCTCAGCACACTGTTTTATTTGAAGGGAAAGTTTCGGCTGTTCAAACTGGTTCTGGCCTTGTGATCCAAAACCAAGAGGCCATCAAAGCAGCCTTCCCCAATGGGGAGATCATCTACCCCTCCGATAGCGACATAATTGAGGAAGGCTATGTATGGGAAAACGGGCAATTCATTGCGGCTCCTACGGTGCCCACATTTGCGCCTTTTGAGGTGTTCTCAATGTTCACCGAGATCGAGCGCGGGCGGTATTTTGCCGCGCTCGATGCCGGTGATGTGAATGTCCGTTCTATTGCGGAAATGATGCGCCTTCAATCTGGCACCCGCCTCACAGGCACGCACCCTGTTATGCAGGCCGCTGTGTTCATACTCCGGTCGGCTGGCGTAATTGACAGTGATGTTCGCATGACAGAGCTTGGCAACTACTTTCAGGGCATCCAGACGTGATCTATAAAAGCTCGTCGTCCGGGCTGCTATTGCCCTCAAGAGGTCTGGCTTTTGGGGCCGATAATATCCGTCCAAATACTATCTCTGAGGGCGACCACACCCTCGACCCTGGAGGTGGTCCTGTGTTTGAGGCGGGCGTCATCCATGCGTGGAACCCGGACGCAGGCGCGGACGCCTCGGGCATAATCGCGGATGCGGTGGGCAGTGCGAATATGTGGATTCGCCTTGGGCTTGATCCGGTGACGGACTTCACAGGCGCATTTCCGGGCGGCACCGGCCCCGCTCTTATCGTGGACCATGCAGACATAACGGACTTCAAGATAGCAACACCGACGCTGACGTTCTGGATGTATGAGGAACCTGCCAGCCCATTCTACGGCGCGCTGGCCAGCATTCGCGGGCCAAGCGACGCATTGGGTGACTTCTGGATGGCGCGCTCAGGCGATAACACCGACCAGCAAAACCAAGTCTACATGGGATATCAGGCAGGATCGAGCGGCGCTAATCCTCGTGTCATGCTGGAGGGCCAATGGAACTTGTGGACCATCAGGCTTGGCGCTTCAAAATGGCGGGTTCTTGGCAATTCTGCCGTAACATTGTCTTCCGCGTCATGGTCATCGACGTCGTTTGCCGGAAACACCGGGCCGCTTTCGCTTGCTCAAGGGTACACGAGAATAAATGACCACACAGAATATCTGACTGGTGATTTCATTGGCCGGTTCGGTGACGTGCGGCTTTGGGATAAATCACTTTCTGACGCGGAAATTGCCGCGCTTTATGCGGCGGGGCGTCAGTCCTACTAGGGTTGGCGCCAATGGCTCTGTGGCCGGGCCGCGCGCTGCGCGGCCGCGCAAAAGCGGCTCATCGCCTGGCCGGGACAGCGTCCCTCCATACAATCAGAACAAGGAGTATATCGGCATGCTGATACCGCTACCGGAATCCTATGCAGACCTCGCGGCCGAGCCCGGCCCGCGCATGCTTATCGAGGGACTCGCTCTCCATGGCGTACGCGAGGTGTCCGGCGCCGGATCAAACCCGGTGGTCACGGGCTGGGCCGACGAGATCGGCGGCTGGCTTGCCTCATTCTATAAGGATGATTCCATCCCCTGGTGCGGCCTGTTCACCGGCGTCATCGCCAAGCGGGCCGGCAAGCCGGTGCGGCAGGACATGCTCGGCGCGCGCAACTGGCTGAAATGGGGCAATGCCGTCACCGGCCGGCCCGTGCTCGGCGACGTGCTCGTGTTCGAGCGGCCGGGCGGCGGGCATGTCGGGCTCTATGTCGGCGAGGATGCGCACGCCTTCCATGTTCTCGGCGGCAATCAGGGCGACGCGGTGTCGATTGTCCGCGTCGACAAGTCCCGCCTGCTCGGCGCACGCAATTTCTATGCGATCGGACAGCCGGCCAATTGCCGGCGTATCTGGCGCAAGCCGGATGGCGGCCTGTCAGCCAACGAGGCCTGACCCAGTCAAACCGCGCCCGGCCGGATCGCCGGGCTAACTCCACCAATGAAAGGAAATGTCATGGACATTGGAATCAGGGGTGCCTTCATGGCGCTCGCGGCAGCGCTGTCGCTCGGTACGTGCGTCGGCTGCGCCGGTAATGCCAAGCTGACCGAAACGCAAGAGGCCGTCGTCGAGCTCACCGATGCGGCCGAGACGATCGACCAGAAGGCCTGGGCCGCGATCGGCGTCTATTATGACGTGCAGGAACAGGCGAAAGCCGACTGCGCCAAGCCCGCCACGCCGATTGAAACCTGCGCGGCTCTGGAAGCGGCCTTCGACGCGACCGCCGATCGGGTCGCGGTGGCGGCCGATGTCTGGGCCTCGGTCATCTCCTATCGCGCCATCTATGGCGAACTGGTCGCTGCCGATGCGCCGGCTGACAAGGTCGAGGCGGCCAAGTCCGCCATGGACCAGGCCGTGCGCGACTGGGTTACCCTGCGCCCGAAGATCGAGCAGGTGATCAAGCTCGGCAAGTCCCTGCCTTCGGCTGAATAGGCTGGTCAAACCGATCCGGGCGGCGGGTGCCGCCCGGACGATCAACACCCAATTTCAAGGAAAACAAGACATGCTGAAAGATGCCGTGAAATGGCTCGGAATCGTCAATATGGTGTCGACCTTCGCGACGCCGCTGATCGAGCAATATATCAAGGATGATGCTGGCGACGTGCCGGACTGGTTCGATGATGCGCTCGAACTGATCGACCGGGCCAATGCCAACGCCCGCGCAGGCGTTGCCTTCGATGACGGCCTTGCGGCCCGCATCCGCGCCCGGATCGCCACGATGCCGGAACAGCCGGCACCGGATGACTTCCTCCAGATGGGCGAGGCCATTCGCGCCAGCCATGGCGAGTTCAAGGCGGTGATGGCCGCCCGCCGCGCGGGCTGACCGGGCGGAGATGATCGCGGGCGGCAGCTTCGGCCGCCGCCCGGTTTTCACACTATCAAGGGAGACTGCCCGTGACGGACGAATCTGAAAAAACCGCCGAGCTGCCGGAACAGCTGTTCCAGGTCTGGCCCCGTATCGTGTTCCTGCTGTCGGTGATCGGCGGGGGCTTCGCCTATGTCGTCGGCAACTGGTCAAGTGTCGAGCCGGTCCTGTCATCGCCCGCGATGGTGCTGATCTCGATGCTGTCGGTCTATGGCCTGGGCGGCCTGTCCTCCTACTGGCTGGTGGCCCGGCCATTGGAGCACCGGCTCGGCAAGGCCGAGCATGTCATCAAGCGGATGCGCGAGCGCGAACGCGAGCTGGGTGACCAGATCGTCGAGCTGCGCGTCAGCCTGGCACGGCTGGAAGTGCGCATGGAGAAGCAGGAAAAATAGGGGCGGCTCAGTCAGCATTTTCCGGCAAGGGTTGACCCTGTCGCGGCTGCCGGGTGACATGACGGCCGACCGCTGAAGGAGCCGTGATGAAGTACAGGATATCCACCCCGCCCGCCCCGCGCTGGAAACGGCCGCGCCTGCCCGGAGAACATCGCAGCACCGGCGTGACATGGGGCGTGCTGCTGATGCTCGGCGGCGTGTTCTGCTATGTCTATCCTGCCTGGCTGTTCCTGTCGGGCAGCTATATCGGGGCCTCTATCCTGCTGCCGATCGGCGGGGGCTTCCTGTTCCTGCTGGGCATATGGGTGACATCGGTCAGCCTGATCCAGTTGGAGATCCGTCAGATGGCCTTCGAGGCGGCCGTCAGGGCCGGGGAAGTTCCCGCCGCAGGTGCGCCCCGCCCGGAGACCGGGCAGGGCGCGTAGGGGTCAGGCCACCGCGCTGGCCACAATGTCCGGGTGCTGGCCGATCACGCGGATATAGGCAATGGCGAAATCCGGCGCCGTGACGCGCGCCTGCTCCCAATCCCGCAGTGTTCCGATCGCAACGCGGAAGCGCGCTGCGAACTCGGTCTGGGACAGGCCCAGGGCGGCGCGCGTCCGGCGGATCATGCGGGCACGCTGGCCGCGATCCATCGCCTCTGCCGAGACGCTGAAATCTTCCGGGTCGGCCGGATCAGCCGGGATCATGATATGCTTTTTCTTCACCCTTGTTACTCCTTCTGACAGACATGAAGCGGGGCAGGCTGTCCCGCCATACGAAAACGCCGGTAAACAATTTCTCGCCAACCTGACCGATCACCTTGAACCGCTCCTCGCCATCCTGCGGACGGATCGAGGGCAGGATCAGATGGTTGTCATCCTCGAAGATGCCGTCGCCGAAGGCCAGCGACAGATTGTGCTTTGCCTGATTGGCGGCATCCTTGGCGGGGTCGAACCTGTCTTCCATGAAAAGAATATACTGAATATCCGTAGTTTACGCAAGTGCTAGCGTGCGGAAATTCCGTATTTTTCCCGGAGCGAGGCGGGGCGGCGCTTTCACGCCGAAATCCGGTAGGCGAACCCGGTTCGCTTGGGTGGGATGCGGGTTCCCGCACCCAACACTAGCGAACCCTCGGCGCCATGCAGCATGGCGCCGAGGTCGCCTTCCACGAAAATCTCCGCTTCGCCTGCCTGCGTCCAGCCGACACTGATCCGGCTGACCACGCCATGCAGCGCGTTGCGGACATCCTGTCCGGCCTCCGGATCCGCCGCCGCGATCGCGAGCTGCCGGATGAGGCCGACATAGCGCGCGCCCGGCAGGGGCAGCGCGACAACAGGCGCCGGAGCACTCGCTGCGAGCCGCGCCTCAATCTCCCCCTTTTCGATCTCCATGGCCTTCAGCCGCGCGGCCAGCGCGGGGCTGTCGCGCCCATCTAGTATGGCATTGACTGCCCGCTCGATCTGACCGTCCAGCCGCGCCAGCGCAGCCTCATCGGCCGCGCGGGCCTGGCTCGCGCTGCGCATGGCGGCGGCGCGGTGCTTGCGCCATGCCTCGCCGGCGGCCATGAGCGCGTCCGGCTTTTCCAGCGCCCGTTCCAGCGCGGCAAAGACGCGGCGCTCGATCTCGCCGGACGCAATGGTGCGGCGCTCCGCGCAGGTGCCGCGCTGGCGCTGATGGCTGCAGCCATAGCGGTCCCTGGCGGTGATCGTCATCGGGCCGCCGCAGGCCGTGCAGGCCATGAGGCCGGACAGCGGCCGCGTGGCCCGCTTGCGCTGGCCGCCGGACTTGCCGAGCTGGCGCGTCTGCATGGCCTTTGTGGCCGCCCAGGCCTCATCGCTGAGGATGCGCAGGTGCGGCACGTCTTCGCGCATCCATTCGCTTTCCGGGTTCGGGCGCATCCGCTTGCGGCCGGTCGCCGGATCGGTGACCTTGTGGCGCCGGTTCCAGATGCGCTGGCCGATATAGAGATCATTGTTGAGGATGCCATTGCCATTGCGGCGCTGGCCATGGATCGTCGAGGCCTGCCAGAGGCGGCCGCGCGGGCCGGGCACGGCGCGCGCATTGAGATCGGCGACCAGGCGGCGGGGCGATTCCCCGGCCGCATAGCGCGCATGGATCTCGCGCACGATTGCGGCCTCATCGGCATGGATGACCAGCATGCCGGGTTCGGCGCCGGTGGCATAGCCATAGGAGAGGCCGCCTGCGCTGGCGCCGGCGGCGACCCGGTGGCGCATGCCACGCCGCGTTTTCGAGGCCAGCTCGGTCAGGAACATGGCGTTCATCAGGCCCTTGAACCCGACATGCAGGGGTGTCACGTCCTGCTCGCTGAGCGTGACCAGGCGCACTTCGGCAAATTGCAGGGCCCGGTGAATGATGGCCGTGTCGGCCTGGTCGCGGCTGAGCCGGTCCAGCGCCTCGGCCATGACGGCATCGAACCGGCCATCGGCGGCGTCTGCCAGCATCTGCTGCAGGCCCGGCCTTGTCAGCATGGATGCGGCGCTGAGCGCCTCGTCGGTATAGACGGCCGCTTCCTGCCAGCCGCGCCGGGCAAGCTCGGTGCGCAGCACGGCCAGCTGGCCCTCGATCGACCGGAGGGTCTGCAGGTCGCTGCTGAAGCGGGCGTAGAGGGCTACTCGGGTCATCTGGGCGGGAGCATGGCGGCGTGGTGGCATTCGAAGCTCTTTGACGCAGCGCCTGTTGATGCATTCAGGCGTATGCGTCCGACAGGCTTTCCCTCAATGAGAGTGACTTCGTCGCGCACGAAAACCGGAATGTGTCCAAAATATCCAGACGGTGGGTCTTCCCCGACCTTCAGGTCAAGCGCGGCGTGAGGCATTGTGAGGTAGGACGGGCATCGCGGGTCCCTGCGTAGGTGCACCCATCCGATTTCATCAATCTGAATTGCCTCAAGAATTGTAAAATCTTCATCCTGGGCCATGCAGATCAGCTTAATAATGTCATCCACGTTCGGCCATCGCTGAACAATATCGGGCGATCGGGTTGTCGGATTCATTGGTCTGACCTTGATAATATTTGGCAGCTATTCCTCATGGCGCGGCACCCTGCCGCCCCGCGCTCCATCGCGCAAGGGCCTCTGCAAGGACAATCAGCGAGGCGGGCGCCGGGCCGTCCTGCAGCCGGGGCAGGCGGGCAGGATCCGGAAGGCGCTGGCGCGGAATGGGATGCGGGCCCGCATGCTGGCCGGGCGTGCCTCCGGCCATGGGCGCATGCGGGCCCCTGCCGGGGCGGGACTGCTCCGGCTTGTCGGTCATTTTGGGGTGTGCTCGCGGCCGCTGCCGCCCCGATCGGGGCGGCGCCGCTGCGCCTTCGCCTTGCTCGTGGCTGCGCGCCGGTCATGGCGGCTGAGGCGTGAATGCAATTCCTCGATATCGGCAGCAGGGCCGCTGTCGCTTTTTGCGTGCATCCTGTCGGCCGCCTCGCGCAGGGCGGAGATCATGTCGGCGCGCTCGCCATTCGAGACATAGGCTGAATATCCGCCGTGCTCGCCGGTTGTGAAGCAGACAAGCGCGAAGCAGACGCCGTCCGGAAGCACGCCTTCCACATGCCGGGCAAGGCCCTGCAGCCTTTCCTCGGTCTGCCGGTGGCGCTGGATGGGACTGTCCGCCATCAGCTGCCGCCTTTCAGCAGGACGGGAAGGATGAAGACGATGAGGATGACCAGCGCGGCGGGAAGCGTAACGCTGGTCCAGAGCCGGGGCTCACGCGGGGCAGGTCGCTGGCGGTAATGGCGGGGCATCATTCGCTCCCCTTCGCCAGCATGGCGTCGACAGCGCTCTGGGCGGCATCAGGGTCGAGGAAGCGGGCTTCGGGTGGCGTGTAGCCCGCCGGGATGTGCGCAGGCAATGTGCTGACCAGGTAGGCCTTGTTGGCGGCCAGCGGTTCGCCCGCCTTTGCCATCGCCTCGGCGGCGCCGCTGTCATGGGCGAGGGCCTGCAGCTGAGGCATGGTATAGGCCTTGAGCCAGCCGCCGTCACACAGGCCCTTCAGGGCGGGGTGCTCAGCGCCAGCCAGCATGTCCGCAGCCAGTGCAAGGCTTTCGCCCTTGGCGCCGGGGCCGGCGGTGTAGTGCGAATCGCCGCACTGGTCCGCGATGACGTGAGCAAAGACAGAGAGCAGGGTTGTCCTGTCGAGGCTGATCAGGCTTGCGGCCGCAACCTGGCTGTCCGTGACCCGGCCATCCGTATCGAAACCTTCGAGGCCTTCGAGCGCGGGGTGGGGGACGGGATCGACCCTGCGGCAGATTTCGCCATCGTCTCCGGACGGCCGGTCGATCGCGATATGGCAGAGCCGTGTAGTGTGGCTCGATTGGCGCAGCAGGGCGACCAGCGCAACGGCGAGGGCAAGGCGCTCATTGTAGCGCACATGGTTGCGCAGGATCCGGGTGCGCACTTCGGCCCCGGCCAGCCAGTTGCGCCGGGCGAGGGGCTGGACTGCGGGCGTGTCCGGCGCAGCGCCTGCGGCCTTCTTCGCGGCGGCGCGCTGGGCGGGCGAGGCATCGACAAGGCTGACCAGAGCGAGCCGCGGCGCGCCGGTGTTCGGGTCCATCGCGTATTCGACAAGCGCGCCTTCCGGCTGCAGGCGGATCGGGTCATCGGTGGACGGATCCTCGCAGATGACGCGAGGGCCCCGCGTGCGTTCATACCAGTTCACCTTGACCGGGGACTTGGTGAGGCCGAGCGCCAGCGAGACGGATTCCGCCTTGCGGGCCAGCGCCGCGCCCTGCAGCTTCAGGAAGAGTTCGCGGTCATCGATCAGGGGGGCGTCGGTTTCCGGGTCATGGGCGAGCGTGCCGCCGGCGGAATGGTAGGCGCCAAGATCGAACAGGGCGGAGTCGGCCGGCAGGCAATCATGGGCGAGCCATTGGGACAGCTCGGCCGGGCTGCGGATCGGATCCCATTCCATGGCCTCGATAATGGCGGCCTGCGTTTTCGCGGGCTGGCGGGCAATGGCAATGGCGAGCTTGCGCGTGCCGATGCGGCCATCATTCCAGGCCTGCTTGGTCGCGTCGGTCAGATTGTTGGCGACCTGCAGCTGGTACTGGATATTGCGGATGGTCTGGCCGGTGCGCTGGGCGATCAGGGCCGTGACAGACGGGGTGTCGGCGCCAGCCTCGCCCTCGCGAAGGTCGACAAGCCGCGCATAGGCCTCGGCCTGTTCGAGCGGGTGCACCTCGGCCCTGTCCTGGTTCTCCATGATGGCGAGCTCGAGATGCTCGGCATCATCGATCGGCAGGACGCGCGCTAGAACGGGCGTATCGGGTGGCAGATGCCCCTCGGCGATCAGCAGGCCGAGCGCGCGCCAGCGCTGCTCGCCGAATACGATCTGGAACTTGACTTTGCCGCGCTTGTCGCTGGCCGGACGCACACTGATATTCTGCAGTTGCCCCTTGGCGAGCACGCTGGCGGCGAGCTCGGTGACATAGGCTTCGTCTACCGTCTTGCGCGGATTGAGCGGCGAGGGCGCAATCTGGTCATGCGGGATCTCGGTGACCGGCGAGGCGTTTCGGGCCTGCTCGCCGCTATTGCCGGGGCGCGCTGCGCTCGCCCGGCGCGGCTGCGCCTTCGCCTTGCTTGTGGAGGCCTTTTTTGCGGCGGGTTTCGGGACGGGTTTCTGCCGGGCGGGCTTTGGCTTGATGGTCTGGGCCATAGGGTCTTGTCCTTTCAGTTTTTAGCGGGTTCCGGTGTTGCTGCCCAGCCCCATGAACCGGGCTCAGGGCTGCGTTCCGGGCTCAGCTCGCCTCGCGGCGCGGCTGGGCGGACTGATGGGAACGGGTCACGCCGATGTCCGGCGCGGCGGCTCCCACGACACTCGCCGCAGCCGAAACGATCTTTGTGAAGACCCAGTCGCGCAATTGCCGGTCGCCGAGAAATGACAGCGCATCCTTCTGTTTGAGCTGTTCTGCGGTGGCGACGGTCATCGTCGCCAGCACGGACGTGGCAACCGTGAGCTCGTCACGCGGGGAAAGCCCGCCGCTGAAGTCGACGGCTGCATTGCGGCAGGCAAACATGGCGGCGATGATCATTGAATGCTTGTCTGGCCCTGCCGGCAGGGCCGCCTGGCAAAGCGCCAGCAGCTCCGCTGCGGCGGCCTCGATTGCGGCCTTGTCGGCGTCTGCCCGGAATGTCGTTTTTTGCATAATCCCTCCACCTTTCCCCGCCGCTGCCCCGTCAAGAGGCGCCCGGACCGGGGGCGGGTGGGGGGGGGGCGTCAGGGCCGGTCCGGGCGCGAACCGGGTTCGCCGGCTCGGAGGCGAACCAACCATAGAGGTATTATTGCGTCAACATAAAAAATACCAAAATGGTAAGTCTCGTTCAAATATCTTCCCTTCCCGCAAGGTCCCTGCGCGGGGGTTTTCCTTTCTTCTATGGCTTGTCAGCCGCGTGCGGGGCTGGTTAGGTGCGCCATAAAATTGAGGGGAACCGCATGACTTTCCGCTATTTGGTTGCCGGTACGCTGGCCTCCGCATGCGCATCTGGCGCGCTCGCGCAATCCGCCTGCCCGGCGCCTGAGAGGCTGCTGGCGGAGTCGACGTCTATCGTCCAATTGTTTGACGGCCTGAGTGAGCAAGTCATCCACAAGGGGGAATTTGAAACAACGGCCGACTTCGAGGCAAGGAGGGCCGCAGTCAATGACCCGCCGCCTTTAGTGGTGCAGGTGGAGATCGCTGAAGACGCGTTTTCTTACGATGCTGACCAGCAGGAATTCCGCGTTTTCATCCCGACCCTGGAGGCGAGTAGTTTGTTCCGGCATGATTACAGGCTGGCCGCGCTGAAGGATATCCTTGGCGACTATCAGGACGGCAATCCTGTTCAAATGAAGATCCGCGAGGAAGCGATCGGCGAAAAGGAATACGAGGCAACCAATGCGTATGGGGCAACCACGCTGGTGACCGAAAAGCGATCCGAAGAATATGTGGTGTTTGACAACAAGGGGCGGCGGCGGCTTGCGGGTGGCGACAACCTGTTTGAGGAGCGCAAGAAATACGACACGGCGTATTTGCACATACCCGTCCCGCTCGACAGAGCGCCCGAGGTGAAGTCACAGATTGCCATGGTGGCGCTGATCGACCCGCGCGCGCCGATGACGGCAGAGGCGGACTATCGTATTGAGCCGACGCGCGCGCGCCCGCGAGATTATCGCACGCAC
>Ga0210011_1000886_pt1 | contig 30262 bp, 24 predicted proteins | sample CryGeymeta201502_FD_183972 | JGI IMG/M metagenome (GOLD analysis project Ga0210011, IMG submission 183972) | Groundwater microbial communities from Crystal Geyser aquifers in Utah, USA - Crystal Geyser metaG 2015-02 (SPAdes) (version 2) | ecosystem: Environmental > Aquatic > Deep subsurface >...
ACATTCATTTCAATTGGGCCACTCATACTTAAGCTCCCCGAGTTCGTGCCAGTACTTCCGGAAGCCAGACCGTCATTGCCCAAGCCAGTTACAACTCCACTAACATTACTGCTAGCGGCGCGATTTTCACATTCCTGAACTCGACGCTTAAGATCATTAATTTCGTTTTGTTGCTGAGATATCAAAGCTTCTCGTTGATAATTTTGGGCGGCAACCTGTGGGTTGCTGTTTACATTTCCCCTTTGCGTTTGCGAATTTCGATCGCAGGAAAGAAAAGCCCCCGACACAAACATAATCAATACTACGGCAATTATGCCGAACCATACTTTTTTTCTCATTTTTCTATTTTTTTTTGATTTTACAATAAGAACAAATTTATTTAGCCAGAAGGCTACTGAAATTAAACTGAAAACTTATAATGAAATAGTTATCATTAAAGTCTTCACTCACCTTGTATAGAATTCCGAGTGATAAAAAATCATCCCGGTATTCTCTGGCAAGAGCGGTTTCAAAACCAATTCCATAAGAATTGCGTTTGTCACCTTTAGAGTAGTTATAAGAAGCAACAAGTTTTGGCGAATAATAAATATTATTACGCCAACTTAAGAGACTCTTATATATACTTTGTTTAGTCAAGATTTCTAAATAACTCTTGTCCCAAACATAAGTTTCAATTTGTTTTCCCTCCCAATAAGCGACCTTAGTCGATTTCATCGGGTGCTTGTAGCGAAATTGAATCTGGCTCCGCGGAAACAAATTTGGTCTGGTGCCAAAAGCTTTAAGAAGATTGAAATTTAAATTGGAATTTAAATATAAATCGTCCTGCCAGCCTTCAAACAAACCCTCTTTCATTTGCAGTTCTTGTTTCTCAATCCCCTTACTAATCCCTAAGGAAAAGCCAAGAAAAGATTGATGACGAAAACTAAAGTCCGGTTCATAATAGCCGAACGATAACCCTCCGCCATACTCCAGGTTACGGTTAAAGCCATTGTCTCCCTGATAACGACTATCAGAGCGACTAATAACGCCGTAAGGACCAAATGAAAAGCGATGGTCAGCGGATTTAAATGCCAAGTAATCGGCATAAAATCCGTAGTACTGCCCGAACTGATCAGTTTGCTCAGACTTTACAGTCCCAGCAAAGAAAACGAAATTTGTTTTCTCTTGAAACAGTTCGTATTGTGCCTTTACTTCTGTGCCAATGGCTAAAAGCAAAGTCAAAACCAAAAAAAGTAATTTCTTTTTCATTTTATATCTGTTTTTTAATTGTTAACGTACTTTGATTTGGATTGAACCTTATTGTTAATTAAGCTCAATTATATTTAAATAAATCAATTTCAATTTTAGGCGCTAATTTCTCGCTAGCGCAAACTCCTAACCTCTTAACGCAGGACTCCGGAGATATCACCCTCAGGAACAAAAACATCTTTTTCAAATAATTCCTCTTTAACTTCAACCTCTGATTTTACTGCAAATTCTTGTTTTTGTCCAGCTGAAACTTCTCTAGCTCGCAAATCATTAAATTCCTTGATTTTTACATTATCAGTATCAACCTTAATTGCAATTGGTCCTTTTTTAATAAGTGCCCTTTCCATTAATCTTTTTTCCTTATTACTCTTAGGCCAAAGTCTAACACTATAAATTTCCTCAGGATAAAGATAAATAAAAATAAAGGAAAGAAACAGTCCTAGAGCAAAAGCAAAAACAAAATTAACGACTAAATTCGGTTGATCAGGGTAATTTGAAACTAAAGGTTGATCCAAAATACTAACCTTAACACCATCACCGCCGTGATAAGTTGCGTTATTATTAATTAAAACATCATTAACCGCTAAAGAAATTAAGCGAGCCTGGTCGGGATTAGGGTGATAAATATTAACCTCAATAATTCCCGTATCGGATAAAGTTTTAGTAGAAATGCTTTTTCGCCAAAGCTTTAATCTCTCACTATAAGTTCCAGAAAAATATTCTTGGGAAACTTTATATTGAGAATTACTCATCACCAAGTTAAAGAAAGATCCGGAATAAACAACCTGAGACAAAAGATTGCCAAGGTATTCATTAGAACGAGAAACGACATAAGCGTCAGCACTACCCGTATCTTGGACTACCAGTAACTTTGAATGAGAACTATATTTTAAACCGCCAAGTAAAGAAAAAATCATTACTAAAGCTATTAACAAAAAAGTAAGGCTGAAAATAGTGCCTGTCTTTCTTTTAAGTAAATTTTTGAATTCATTAAACTCCATAACAATGTTTTTATTAGATCCTTAATATAATGAGCTGTTTTTTATGTTCTTAGAACTATACACTATTTAAATATTTTTGTCAAGAGCAGTGCAAAAACCATATTGACAAATTTTTATAAATAGGATAGAATAATTAGAAATTAAAAAATTTTAAATTATATGAAAAAAAGTTTATTTTTAATAAGCTTATCTTTAATTGTCGTTTTGGCAGTTTTTATGATAGCAAAAAATGGTGAAACCAAGAACCGCCCTTATTATTCCGGCGATGCTATCAGTTTTAATGGCGAAGTTTTCCTTGGTTCAACTAATTCTGGTTATTTAGAAGTTTTTCGTCTAAATGGGAAAAGTCTTGATTCTATCTCTAGATTCAAACACTACAATGCTCGTTTTAATAGCTACGAAGACTTTTATGATTTAAAGTTTAGCCAAGAAGGTCCAAAGCTCTTCGTTTATACAATTAACGGCTATTCCCTTTATAAGTATGAAATTATAAATAACAAGCTTGAATTAGTAGAGGAAAGTAAAAATACCTATTGGGAATGGTATAACCGAGTTGATAAATTTGGTGATAAAATTGCTACTATTAGTGCTAAAGGAGTTAAAATTTGGAATAATAATTTAGAAATTATTAGCTCCTATGATTTAAAGAATGAAGAAACTCCTTATAGCCTAAGAGCTAGCAATAATTTTTACGCGACTAATGTTAGTGGCGACTATTTAGAAATTCATAATTTAGAAAACCGAAGTTTGGCCGCAAAAATTGCGATTAACTTTTTCCAAAAACCAAACAACCACAAAACTTACCAAGACGCTAACTTAAATACCTATGTTGTTGATGATTACTATGCGAAAAAATATTCTTTAGAGGGTAAATTATTAGGAAGTTTCCGTCATCTTGATTATGAAGGTTTTGATATTACTTCAAGCGGCAATGGCTTCGTTTATTTTTCAAACGGTATGGGTGTTGTTAAGCTTTTAGCCTCTGATATGAGTTTAAAGGACTATGCTTATACTTATAGTTTAGGCGGAAATGGTGGTTGGGCGATGGGGCTTAGTGTCGTTAATAATAAAGGTTATGATAATATTGTTATTTTTAATAACACTAATATTTTAGTCTTAGACCATAACTTAAATAAATTAGCCTCAGTTTCTTCAACCGAAGAAGAAGATCCTTATCCTTTAGAAAATCTTTATTTAAATTTAAGTCATCCTAGCGCTACTAATGGGGCAAAAATTACTGTAAACGGCGGCGGTTTCTTACCTAATGAAACTTTAGAAATAGCTTTAGACGGTAATATTACTTTAGTTCAAGCTAATAACGCTGGTCGCTTTAGCAAGGAATTGGAAATAATTGGCTTTAAATACGGAAGAACTAATGAAATTAAAGCTGGGGTAACTGATATAAAAGTTACCGGAAGAGACTCTAAATTAACTTATAGCATTTCTTTTACCGTAACTGATTAAAGAATAATATAAATCAAGAATATAAAAAAGAAGCCCTGACTTTCACGTCAAGGCTTTTTTATATTTCTTCAAGTGTCCCCAATTTGGCGACAGTTGAAAAAATAAGTTTTAAGCCAAAGCTATAAACTACTATAAACTTTAATAATCTCCTTTAAATTATTATCCGGACTTAAATCCTTAACTCTATCTTTAGCTTTAAGGCCGATTAAATTTAAGTTGTAATTTTTAAGAGCATTGATTTTAGAAGCTAAGTCTCTAAAATTTCCTGGTTCAAATAAAAAACCGCTCAGACCATCTTCAATAATTTCCGGAAAACCACCAATTCTAGAGGCAATAACAGTTTTTCCTAAGCTCATCGCCTCAAGTAAAGACAGGGGCATATTCTCCTGCCAAATAGAAGGCATAACTATTGCTTTAGCCTTAGTTATTAAGAGCCTCAACTCTTCCCCGCTTTTATAACCTAAAAATTCAACTCTTAATTTTAAGCTTTCAACTTTTAGTTTTAATTTAGTATCTTCCTCACCGCTACCAACTATTTTTAATGTTTCTCCAGTTGCTGGAAGCGCGTTTAATAAAGTATCAATTCCTTTTTCCGCTCCTAAACGACCGAAATAAAGAAGATAATCCTCTTGAAAATCAGCGTTTAGATCGCCCTGAGTTAAAATCAATTCGGGGCTATAAGAATTATAAACTACGACGAATTTATCCTTCGCAATTTTATCCCAACCAAAATCAAGACAGGTTTTCTTCATATGCTCACTCGGGGCAATAAATAAAGCAATATTTTTTTGATAAATTTTCAAAACCCGGTGATGAATATACATCTCTAGCGCTACTAAAAGACTAGCAAAAAAAGAATTCTTTAAACAACGTTTTTTAACGCAATTGAAATATTTATGACCACGGCAACTATCACAATTTTTACCCCCGACAAATAAAGTATGGTTTGGACAAATTAATTTATAGTCATGAAGATGCATAACTACCGGAATTTTAAAGCGACGAGCGACACTTAAAATTGATGGCGAGATATGGTGATAAATATTATGAAGATGGATAATATCGGGCTTAAAATCTTTAACTAGCTTTTTAAACTTGCGCTTTGCTTCTAAGCTATAGATAACCCGACCAATGATTTTAAGCTTGGCGAAGAAACCTAAATTTTCATTAAAACTAACTCTGGTTAACCAATATTTTGACCAGGGGCTCTTTAAATTTTTCGGATGATGCATCGAAAAATTAGCAACTTCGTGACCCGCTTTTTCTAAACTTAAACTTAAATCTAAATAGTATTTATCAGCCCCTCCGCGAGGATAATGGAATTTATTAACTTGTAGTATTTTCATAGTTTTTATATTTTCTGATACAAATTTTCGTATTGACGACTTATTTCTTTAATATCAAAATTCTCTCTCACCCTCTTATTAGCCTTTTCTATTTTAGCAGCAACTTCAACGGTATTATAATTATTAATTAAATTATCAAGTTCTAAACTTAAGGCTTTAACTAATTTATCCTCGGCTAACTTTTTATCATCATTAGTTTCAAGATTAATTAACCAAGCCTCTTTGTCGCTAACAACTTCAGAAACTCCACCAACTCTAGTAGCGATAATTGGTAAGCCTGATAAAGCCGCTTCAACTAAAACAATCCCCATCCCTTCCCAAAGAGATGGTAAAACAAAGGCATCAAGACGAGCCAGAAAATCTGGCGCTACCACTCGACCCACCAACTCAACTCTTTTAGTTAATTTAAGAGCTTCAATTTCTGCCTCAAACTCAGACTTTAATTCACCTTCACCAGCAATAAATAATTTCGCTTTTTTATTTTTACTCTTAGCTAAAGCTCTAATTAAATACCTCTGGCCCTTTTGCTCACTTAGACGACCGATTGTTCCAAAAACAAAATCGGGTCTCTCGTGATCATTAAACTTTCTAATTGCTAATTTAAAGCGATTAAGCTCAATGCCATTATAAACTATTTCCAGTTTTTTATAATTTAAAGCATAGCGTCTCTTAGTTTCTTCCTTAACCGCCTGAGAAACCGCTACTATTTTATTAACAAATCTAAGACTAAAACGCTTAACTAAATTATAGAAAAAACCCTCATCATTATTAGTATTAACCTCGGTCGTCATAATCTTTTTAACTCCCGCTAAGCGACCCGCTAAAACACCATAAATATCACCGCCTAGTTGAGTATGAATAATGTCTGGCTTTATTTCTTCAATCGCTTTCTTAATTTCAAAAAAGTTTCTTAAATCAAGACGCTGTTTTTTTTCTAAAATTATAACTTTAATGTTCAAAGCTTCTAGCTCTTTAAGCCATTCTCCACCTTTTTTATACAAAATAAGACTTGGTTCAAATGTTTCCTTATCTAAATTCTTAATTAAATCAACAAAAAATCTTTCCGCGCCACCTCGGTCTAAAGTAGGAATAATATAAGTAATTTTCAGCTTTTTATTCATTTATTTTTTAATTTTAACTCGTCTTTCCGCCTCTACTTTTAATTTATTTTTCATTTTTCCGTTCTGATTATCAAGTAATTTAATGGCAAGTAAAACTAAGACTATCGGCAACCAAACCTTACCTTTATAATAAGAGGTATTTAAAAATTGGAAAAATAAGCCGCCCAGCGCCCCTAGAATTAAAGGCGTTAACCAGGGATAATTAAGGCTATATTTGTTAATAGCTTTAATAAATATTTTAATTAAAGCCGCTAAAATAAAGAGCCAAGCTAAAAATCCTAAAACTCCGTTTTCAGCCAAGTTTTTTTGTAAAACCCCGTGTGAATCAATCGCCTCGCCATACTTAGTGGCGAAACGAAGATTATCTTCAACTAAAAGGATGAAACTTCCGCTTCCGTGTCCTAATAATGGCTTTTCTTTAAAAGCTTCAAAAGCAATTTGAGTTAATAACAAGCGATTTTCATTTGAGCTAGTATTATCGCTTTGCAAACGACCCATCTTGAAAAATAAAGGCGATAAAAATAATAGAAGTAAAATTATCGGAAAAATAAAATCATGCCTTTTTAAACCGCGGTCACGAAGATAAATAATACTATAAGCGACGCCCTGTAAAAAAAGAACTATCCAACCGGAGCGAGAAAAAGTTAAAATAATTCCTAAAATTGAAAGGATAAAAAAAACATCCAATAATCTTTTTAATCTTAAATCCTTAGCTAAAAAGCGAAGACTTAAAATAAAAAAAGCACCAACATTTAAAAATTCAGCAATTAAATTATGATTTTCTCCAAAAGGAAAAACTCCGGCCAAGCTAACTGAACGAATACGAAAAAAACTATCACGTAAATCTTGACCGTATAAAGATAGAAAACCAAAAATTAAAACTATTAAAGAAGATGTGGCCGCGGCGATAATTACTTTTTTAAGAGTTTTCTGATCCTTAATTAAATTATAAGGAACAAAAATATAAGCTAAATATAAAAACAGAGGCCAACGACAAAAATACCAAACTGAATAAAAAATTTGTTCCGAAAGAATGGCTGAGACAAAAGAAACTAAAAGAAAAAGAAAAAATGGAAAAAATAAGGGTAATTTTAATTCTTCTAAGTTATTCGGAGAAAATAATAAATTAAAGGCGAGTCTGAAAGCAAAAGCTAAAAGAAGCGCTAAAGCAACAAAATCAATTAAAGGCAGGGCTAAAGAAAAAAAAGCTAATTCAAAACCAATAACCGGTAAAGTTAAGGCCATTAAATAAAGTCCGGCTTTAGGTTTAACTAAAAAAAGGAAAAATAAAATTAAAAATACCGCCAAAATAATATAAGCCATAACCTAAAGAAAGCGAGTTTAAATTAGTCTTTCACTCTTATATTGTAGCTTAAATAATAAGAAAAATAAAGACTTAAATAAAAACTTAAAAAAAGCCACAAGTCCTAAAACCTGTGGCTAATATTTTAACAATTTCTTGCCCATTTATTTTTTAGCAAGACTTTGATTAAATATTTCAATTTTGGCCGACTTAGTGGTTGGCCTAACAATTATTTTAGCGTGTTCATAATTTCGGGAATAAATATTCCCTTCTTTACCATAAGGGCCAAGCGGCTTGCCAAGCTTTGCTTTGAAAATTGGCGAAACCATGTCATTGTCCTGTCCGACAACGACGTAGACATTATCCAATAGCAAACTACTAGCGAGCGTGAATTGGAAATCTGTTGGTGGCTTCATCTGGAAAAATATATATTTTTTTTCAAGAGCCTCCATTTTCATTGCGTTTTCCATGGATTGATTCCAACCTTCATTCTCCTTTGAACCTAGGTAATCGTTGGGCCAGTCCTCAAAGAACTTGCCATCAAGAATATCCATAAACTCAACTGAGCCTTTGTTACCAATAATGATAAAATCTTTTCCGCGCTCATCTCTGATCGCTTTTAAAAATTTTCTGACTCCAGCCGACCAAGCATTGTCAATTTCAATAGCAGAGTTGGATCTACCGTCATTATTGATATCAAATTGAAACGGCTTATTTTCATAAACCCAAGAGATGTTTCCTCCAGAATTATCCATAAAATGACCATTCCAAATTGGATCTGATAATACCTCATCGTTGGTTTTATAAGCAATCCACTCGGAGTAGTTCATTTTGACCTTTTTGCCATCAATTTCAATTTCATATTTAGGACAAGTCGATGACAAGTTCATCATCACCATCTTGCGCCAAAATATTGCTTGTTCACCATTACCGGTTTTTAAAAACCAATTTGGATAATTCATCGCCTGACTCAACCACTTACTTTGAATTCGACGATTAGGTATCACTGGTAAAAAAAATTCAATCGGGTTGGAATAGGCTATCAATTTTATCTCCGGGTTCAAAGTTTTTAGTAGTTCTAAAACCGGTCTATTATTAACCATGTTTTCCATGTCAATAATTAGAACCTGATGCTGAGATAATTTTTTGGCCTGAGCAACGTTCATTATTGGACTCGTCCAATAAGCTGAACTCTTCATTTCTCTTGGTCCAACTTTTTTACAAGAGTTGGCTGAAAAAATCAAAAACATTATTACTACGAAAAAACTTAGCAAAATCTTATTTCGCCAAGATCCAAATTTTCTCTTTTTTTCCATTTCTTATATTATTTTTATTGTTAACGAACTTGAAAGATTAAAAATAGCTAAACTTAGCTAAATTTATTTAAAGTAATTTTAAAATCACTTCGACTTATTATGGCATACTTTCTAAAGAAAGTCAATAAGAAAGTCGCTTTCAAAATTATATGAATTTTCAAATTTTATTTTTCCGGCTTCTTTTAGTCTAAAATCAAAGCTTTCAGTTTCTCGTCCTGATTGTTTTTGGGCTAATAAGCTATAGTTAGAACTATTAAGAGATGAAGCTAAGGCCTCAGATAATTCATATTTCAAATCCAAACCTCCAGCCGTAGATGGCTCAAGCGAGAAGAAAAATGCAACTACAGTTTTATTAAGCTCTAAATCGTTATACGAAATAACCGAACCTTCCTCTAATTTAGCTAAACCGAAAGGCTCTAAGCTTTTTAATTTTGAACCAAGCGGTAAATAAACTCTAGTATAACTTCTATATCTCGTCGTCCGCCAATCAAAACCGCCTTCGTGACGATAAGCTAAACGGAGACTAACTTCGGCCTTATTTTTTTCTAAATTAATTTCATAATCAATTCCCTTTTTAACAACGGCATCACTTTTAAAGGCGCCTAAATTAGCATCAACAACTAATAAATAATCCGCTAAAGCCGTCTTAACTTCGCCGCCAGCACTAAGTCTTTTAGCTAAGCCCTCGAGTCTAGCGTCGTTGAAATAAAGTTGAATATTTTTTTGCGCAACATTAGTGCTCATAATATTTATGAGCTGATAGAAACTATCTGCTGATAAGTTAAAAAGTCGTTCCTTTAATTCATAAAGAATTTCATTAACAACATCTTTTCTATCCCAAGGAGAAATATCTTGCTCTAAATACGCAACCTCAACATTATATTGTAATAATTCTTGAAAATTTTCACGATCATAAGATTCTCCCCTAACTTCAATTGGTCCAACTAAATCAATTAACTGAGCAATAAAATCTGGATTTAAACCAATAATTCCATTAAAGTTTTCTGGTTCTTCACTAATCGCTCTCTTTTCGCCCTGATAAATTTCCTGAATAGTTCTAGCGCTAGTTGGCCAATCAGGCGACCAATTAGAATCACGCAAATACCAGTTCTTAACCTTTAAATATTTAGCTAAAGCCTCGGGCGGCGCTAAATTCCAATTACCAGAGATAGAAGCTGGCATATCAAGATGATAACTATCATAAGTTGTTAAGGTTTCAACTTTTCCTAATTCCGTTGCCATTAGACCATAAACACCAATAAAACCGCCGCTTGGTCTTAACTCATCATTATTATGCATGATAAAAAGAAAGTTTGCCGGCTCAGGATAACCAGCTAAAGCTGGGACTATCTTAGTTAAATAAATAACCTGTTCTAAAATTTCTAGAGCCGACTCTAATTCTTCACGAGCAAAAACCAAGTCTTTATAAACCGGATAAAGAACGCTAAATTTATTAATCTTTTTTAAATCAAGTAAAGCTAAATCAAGATTCGCTTTCAAGCCAATTAATTCTGGTTCGGATTCGTAAGTAAGACGAATAAGCTCGGCTCTTTTTTCGTCATCTAAAGAATTTAAAACACCACCACTAAAAAATATTGATGAAAAATTTTCCGCCAAAGGTAAGGCACCAAGGAAAGAACGAGAAATAATTTCTCCAGTCCTAACTAAATATTTTAATTCTTCAACTTGAGAATTAAAAGGTTGAAAGTGGGAGATAACTTTTCTTGAAGAAACTTTATTTAAAGAAACTAAAGCCTCGCTAAAGCCGAACTGTGCTTCTTTAGCAAAGTAAGTCGCGTCGGCTAATTCTACTTCTGAGACTAAAGAAATTGCTTTTTCTAAATCGTGCTTAGCCTTTAAAGCGTTTTGTCCAGCCGAGTTTAAATCGTTAAAAGAAGGAATGAATAAAATTATAGAAGTTATAATTAAGATAAAGATCAACCAAAAACTATATTTAAGGAAAATAAAAAAACGACCTAAAATAGTAGCCGTCCCTGATAAAATATTTTTTTCCGACATATTAAAATTTTTAAACAAAGCTCTAAAGTTTTTTCTTCTTCTTTAAAGTTCCTCATCCTTCTTTAATAATGATAAATCATCAATATTTCCAACTAAAACTAATTTTTCACCTTCAATAATGTTATATAAAAAAATATCCATCACATAACGACGATATTTAAATTCTTCCTCTGTCATAATACTATAGTTTAACTCTTTACCAATAGCCGTTTCAAGTTCAACTAAAAGTTTAGAGAATATTCGGCGAGAAATATTACCAACAATCAATAAATCAACTGGGGCGTTAATTTTATTGACAAATTTACCACTTAAAAGTATTAGTTGTGGGTGGCACTGAGTCTCAATCTCGGTAAAAATTTTTTTACTTAGTAAAACTCTTGATTTTGAAAATAAAGATCTGATTTCTGGAAAAATGAAGAAATTTTGGTCAAGACTAAAGAAACTCTTGTCTTTCTTGGCCGAATCATCCCCTTCCTTAAGCACCGCTTTTATCAAACCGAGTTCAAGTAAGTCATCAAGTTCACGGCGCCAAATAGAACCTCTTAAATTAAGACTTTTAGCAATTTCAGCGTAAGAAAAGGCTTGACCCTCGGATTCTCTGAGTAAAAAGTTGATAATTTTGATTTTTAGCTCACTGCCAAAAATTCGCTCTAACATATTGGTTTATTTATGATTTTATAGTATAATAAAACACATAAACAGTCAAACTTTTTTTGTTTTTATTATTTTCTATGTTTAACAAAATTTCATCCTTCAATGTTCAGTCAGATAAAAATAACTCCTGGAACAATGTCTTTGTGGCTCAACCAGATTCGCTTAAAGAAAACCTGGCTGGAAAAGTTTTTGTTTTAGCAGAATTTTCTAATAAAAAAAATGAAGGCGAGAAAATTTTTAATTTTCTGATCTCCTCGCTTGAAGAAAATTACTATAACGATGAGAAACTACTTTTAAAAGAAAAGATTGAAAATTTAAAAACGGAAAATATTTTTGAGGCAGCCCTTGCTAAAACTAATATCGCCCTCAGTTCATTTTTAGAAGAAGAAAAAATACGCCTAAGTTCTAATTCTGCTAATTTAACCATTGGAGTTGTTTTTGAAAATAATATCCACTTTTCTAATTTTGGAAAAAATAGGGCCCTACTGCTATATCAGCAAAAAAATAATTATGAAGTTATTAATGTAGAAACTAATGCCTTTGAAAAAGAAAATCCAAAAAAATCTGAACTAGAAGCCACTGCTCCAAAAATGCCAAAAATATTTTCTTCAGTCATTAGCGGTGAAATTCCCAAGAACGCTTTCTTCCTTTTCAGTAGCGAATCTTTACCCGAATATATTTCCGAAAAAGAATTAAGTTCAATTGTTAGTAAATTACCGCCATTAACCGCCGCTTTTCAATTAAAAAGTTTACTGGAAAAAATAAATAGTCATATATCTTTTTTTGGCGTTATTATAAAAAGCGCTTCCGAATTAGATATTAAAGATTTACAAGATGAAATACGCGAACCAGTTAACGCTCATAGTTCAATTTCTTCCTTAAAAAATACTGAAAAGAAAACCGAAGAAATGTTAGCAACTAGGGGTCTAGTAAACTTTACTAGAGTCTCAAGCAAGTTTAGAGAATTATTAAAAGGCTTCCGCGGAGTTAATAAAGAAAATTTAAAAGTAATTAATCGGTTACATCTAAATAAAAAAAATGAGGAAGAGCTTGAAATAAAAACTGAAGTAGGACTTGAGAAAAAAGTAGAAATTGAGATAAAAGAAATAGAAGTAAAAAAACTAGAACCAAAAGTTGAGATAGAAAGAAAATCAAATAAGATTCCTGATTTTGGTATCATTAGAACTTTAGGTGCGGTTAAACAAGATTCAAATGTTTTAAAGGAAAAGTTTTCTTTCAAAAAAAGCGACGCCGGCCTTTTTTCAAAATTCAAATTTGGTGGCTCTATTTTAAATATATTTGATATTTTTAAACTTAAAAACGCAAAATTATCGACTAAAAATAGAATCTTAATTATTTCCCTGCCCCTGATTGCTATTGTTTTAATCTTGAGCATTAACTCAATTAAACAAAAAAATAATCACCTTGCCCTTGAAGAGAAATTTGCTGAAATTACCAGAGAAATAACTCGTCAGGAAAACATGATCGAGGCGAAGATGCTATATGATGATCGCGAAGGCGCCTCTGCCTTATTAACTGAAGTAAATAATTTAATTGCTGAGTTACCAAAAGATTTAAAAAATAAAGAGGCACTTTATGAAGAAATAAATAAAAAGGCTTCGGAAATTCAAGAAAGAATTTATCGAATTAGTCGAATCTTAAGTAGTGAAAAACTCTATGATTTCACTGAGCTTGGTATTAAAAAATTATCATTTTTAGAAGGCAGTCTTTATGCCGCTAACAGTAATGGAATTTTTAAATTAGACGGCAGTGAAAATCCGAAGAAAATTGAAACTGAAGAAAATATAGATAACTATAATATTAAAAATCATAATTATAACAATAATAATTATTTAGCTTTTTTCAACAATCAAAAAATTACAACTCTAAATATTAAAAGCGAGGCTTTAACCAATGCGACTGTTAGTGGTTATGAGGCTGAAAATGGTCTAATTAGTTTTGCTCTTTACTCAACCAATCTTTATTTACTTGATAGAGAAAATAATGAAATTAAAGTCCATAGAAAATCTGGCACTAATTATGGTGCTGGTTCAAACTGGCTCAAAGAAAGTGCTGATTTAAGTAAAGCTCAAGATTTTTATATCGACGGCTCTATTTATATTTTAAATAATGATGCTTCGGTCTTAAAATATTATACCGGTCAAAAACAAGATTATAGAGCTTTGGCACTTGAACCTTTAAGCTCAAATTTTACAAAAATTATTGGTACTGATACAAAACTTTATCTATTAAGTTCTAGTGAAAAACGAATTGCTGTCTTAGATAAAAATAGTGGCGCCCTACTAAATCAATATATTTTTGAAGACCTAAATAGTATTGATGATTTCGCAATTGATGAGAAAAATAAAACTTTTTATTTCTTAAGCACTAATACTTTAAGTAAAGTTGTAATAGAGTAGAATAAAATTTAAACAAGTCCTTGGGCAATCATGCTATCAGCCACTCTTTTAAAACCAGCAATATTAGCTCCTTTAATATAATCAATTCCCTGATCTGTTTTTCCGTATTCTATTATTTTATTATGAATAGAGACCATAATGGTTTTTAATTTTTCATCAACCTGTTCCCGACTAAATCTTAAACCCATACTATTTTGGCTCATTTCTAAGGCAGAAACAGCAACTCCACCAGCATTAACTGCTTTAGCTGGAGCAAAAATTATGCCATTATCAACAAAAAATTTTACCGCCCCTAATTCACTTGGCATATTAGCACCTTCGGCAATCATCTTAACGCCGCCATTTTTTAAATCCTTAGCATCGTCTAAAATTATTTCATTTTGTGTAGCACAAGGAAGGGCAATGTCGGCTTGAATTGACCAAGGCTTCTTCCCCGCTAAATATTGAAAAGAATTTTGACCATCAAGTTGAGATAAGTCAGCTCTTATTTTGTTTTTTAAATTTTTAATAAGTTCTAAATCCTCAATTTTTATTCCTTCTGCTTTATAAATTGTGCCAAGAGAGTCAGACATAGTTAAAACTTTAGCGCCAAGATTAATGGCTTTTTCCGCCGTGTATTGAGCAACATTACCAGAACCAGAAATAAGAACTTTTTTATCAGCTAAAGAATCTCCTCTTACCTTAAGCATTTCTAATAGAAAATAAATAATTCCATAACCAGTCGCTTCCGTTCTAATATCGCTTCCACCCCAATCCAAACCTTTTCCAGTTAAAACGCCGCTAAAATTATTTTGTAATTTTTTATATTGTCCAAAAAGGTAACCGATTTCCCTAGCACCAACGCCAATATCTCCTGCTGGGACATCGGTTTCCGCTCCTATATACCTAAATAATTCCGACATAAAACTTTGGCAGAAACGCATTATTTCAGCATCTGATTTGCCTTTAGGATCAAAATCGCTACCACCCTTGCCTCCGCCAATAGGTAGGCCGGTTAAACTATTTTTAAATATTTGCTCAAAACCCAAAAATTTTAAAATACTTAAATTAACACTTTGATGAAATCTTAAACCGCCCTTATAAGGACCGATTAAACTACTAAATTGAACTCTAAAACCACGATTAACTTCTATCTCGCTATTATCTCTCATCCAGGGAACGCGAAAAATTATTGTCCGTTCCGGCTCCACTAATCTTTCTAAAACTTTATGTTCAAGGTAAATCGGATTTGTATTTAAAAAATCAGACAAAGACAAAACCAGTTCTTCAACTGCTTGAATAAACTCATTTTCATTTGGATTTTTTAGTTTTAAAGCCTCCATAAAGGCTTTTTCATTAAACTGCATACATTAGAAGGTTATTTTTTATGCTTAGTCTTAAGATCTTTTTCTTTTTGACGCTTTTTAATATCAACTTCAATAATAACATAACGCCCCTCATCTTTTTCTCTATCAAGTTTGACATCAACCGTCTGCTTAAGGAGATGTTGAGCGACAACGACGCCTCTTGAGCCGTCAACATTAACTCTCGTTCCGATGGCTGGTAAATTTTTAGATAACTCCTTATAACCTTCATTTTCATAAGAAAGACAGCACATCAGACGCCCACACATCCCAGAAATTCTATCGCTACCACGGTGAACCACTTGCTGCGCCTCAGCCATATCCGAGCCAATAGAGATAAATTCAGTCATATAACCACAACAACAAAGACCGCGCCCACAAGGACCACAATCACCACTAATCTTTGCTTCGTCACGACTGCCAATTTGTGTTAAACGAATATTGGCACCTAATTTCGTTGCCAATTCCTTAACTAAAACTCTAAAGTCAACTCTAAGATCAGAAATAAAAGCAAAGTTATAACGATTACCATTACCAGAAACATGAACATCAACTAGCTTCATATTTAAATTATGGTGAATAATTAATTCGCGGCACAAGCTTAAAGTCTCCTCCTTTTTTTCAGGAGAACAAACTGAAGAAAGATCTTCATAAGTAACCTTTCTCAAAATTGGCTTAAGATTATCATTATTTTCAGCCTCAAAAATTGTTGAAACTTTCCCAGTTTCTTGACCAAGCTCAGTTTCAACCACAACGCAGTCGCCAACCTTAATATCCGAATCGGAAAGGGAAAAATCATAAGATTTATCCCAAGGGGCAAATTTTACTTTGGCGATACGCATATTTATTTAAAGACTAAAAACCGACCTTGGACAAGGTTTTTAGCGTGAATATAAAATTAATTAGCAAGAGTAAAGCGAATAAATTTAATTACTTTAGCCTCGCCTAAAAGATCCTTGATTTTTTTCTTATCGTCTTTAATTGATTCCTGTTCAACTAAACAAACCTCAGAATAGTATTTACCCATCTTACCCTCAACAATCTTATCAATCATTGCCTCTGGTTTACCCTCTTTTAATAATTGTTCTTTATAGATTTCTTTTTCTTTTTCTAAATCTTCAGCCTTAACTTCGCTAGGATAAATATATCTTGGGCTAGCAGCGGCAATTTGCATCGCTACTTCGTAAGCCAAATCTTTTTTATCAGCTTGATCTAAAGCAACTAAAACACCAATTTTACCACCTAAATGAGAGTAAATAGCCACTGTTTCTCCATTTAAAATTGCAAAATTTTTAATTCCCATCTTTTCGCCAATTGTTCCACTTAAGGTATCAATTATTTCTTTGATCGTTGAACCTTCTGCTTCAGAACTTAAAAGCGCTTCTAGGTCAGCCGGCTTTTTAGTTTTAATAGTTTCTAAAATTAAATCAGCCATCTCTTGAAATTTTTCATTTCTAGAAACAAAATCAGTCTCGGAATTAAGTTCAACTATATAACCTTCAGTTCCGTTTTCATTAAGAGCAAGTTTAATTACGCCTTCATTAGTTTCACGATCACCTCTTTTAGCGGCTTTTGCTATTCCCTTCTTGCGTAAAATTTCGACCGCCTTATCTAAGTCATTGTCAGCTTCTTTTAAAGCTCTTTGACAGTCAACCATCCCGGCACCAGTTCTCTCTCTTAATTTTTTTATAAGTTCCATATATTTTTTTGTTAACTTAATTTATTTTTTTAGTCTGCTAATTTATTTTTTAGCACTTAAAATAGCATCCTTAACCGCTCCCAAAATTAAATCTATTGTTTTAGTTGAATCGTCGTTGGCTGGGATTGGATAGTTTGCTAATTCCGGGTTAACGTTTGTATCACAAACAGCAATAATAGGAATATTTTTTTGGATTGCTTCACGAACAGCAGTTTCCTCTTCTTTAATATCCCAAACAAATAAAGCGTCCGGAGTTTTAGTTAAAGAAACTAAACCAGCAACTCTAACTTCAAGTTTTTTAATTTCTCTATCAAAATCTAATCTTTCTTTTTTTGTATATTTTTCAAGTTTTCCGGCAGCCTTCTTCTCAGTTAAATCTAAATATTTTTTCACTGATTTTTTAATTACTAAAAAGTTAGTAATATAACCGCCCAACCATTTTCCGACGACATAAGCTTGGCTAGCTTCAATCGCCATCTTTTTCATCGGCTCAGAAACTTGACTCTTAGTACCAACGAAAAGAATTTTTTTATCTTCCTTAACTAACTTTTGAATAAATTCTAAAGCCTCACTTAATTTTTCACGACTCTTTCTTAGGTCAATAATATAAAGACCATTTTTAGCGGTAAAGATAAAAGGCTTCATCTTCGGGTGCCAACGATTAGTACGGTGGCCGAAATGCATCCCTGCTTTCAACATTTCTTCAATACTTGGTAAATTTACCATATTTTTTCTTTTTTTGATCCCTCCAACCTAAAACGGCAAAGGGTTCTTTTTTTACTTCTAGCTCCGGCCCCCGAAGGGGAAGAAAAATAAGCCGAAAACACCAAAAAATAGGCCTTTTCGGACTTAAGAGCTATGATTATTTATTATGTGCTTATTTTATAGGGTTTTTAGACTTTTGTCAATAATATATTTCAGCCAATATCAATTTTCCACAGGGCTAGTTTTGGCTAAATAGAGGCTGTTATTTTCTTAATTTAACAAATTATCATTCAATAAGAAGTCTAAAATATGATAATGTTTCACCCCTTTATAATCATCACCTATAAGCTTGTCCATAGAAACGACTATTTTTTGATAGTTATCCCGAATTTCTAAGAGATTCCCAAATTCTCTATCTTTAATCGCCTGATTACTAATTAAATAAGCAACTTGAATATACATTCTCTTTCCTTCTTTTTCAGCCACGAAATCAATTTCTTTATTTTCTAATTGTCCCACATGAATCTTAAATCCCAAGCGTAATAAATGTGAATAGACTAGATTTTCTAACATTTGGCTGATATCTGTCGCCTTGTAACCAACCAAAGAATTTCTCAGCCCCAAATCCTCAAAATAATATTTTTCATTGATCTCAAAAATCTTTTTCCCTTTAACATCCGCTCGATTAACTTCACGAATAATAAAACTAGAACAAAGATAGGATAAATAATCTAAAATTTTATTAGGCGTTGTTTGAGTTTTTTGTGATTTCAAAAAGTCACTAATTTTCTTGGCTGACACTAAAGAACCAATATTATCGGCGACATATTCTAAAAGCCTGTTAAGAAAATTAATATTTCTTATATTAAATCTAGCAACAACATCCTTCAAAACAATTGTATTATAAATACTTCGCAAATAACCATAAGCAATCTCATCATTGAGTTTTAAATTAGATAAAAATGGCAAACCGCCATAACGAATGTATTTTAAAAGCGTCTCTTCCCCTGCTTTAAGATTATGAAATTGTAAAAATTCTTTAAAAGACAAGGAATGGATAGGGATTTCTAAATATCTGCCAGATAAGCCAGTGGCAATTTCCGAAGAAAGCAATCTAGCATTACTCCCAGTACAATAAATATCAAAAATTTTCTTAGCGGCTAAATGGCGCAAGGCTTTTTCAAAATTTTCAATTTCCTGAATTTCATCAATAAATAAATAATTTTTTTCCTTTTTAATAATTTTTTCTTCTGCATAAGAAATTAAATCTTTATGACTTACAATTTCATCAAACTCATTTTCCTCCTTATTAATATAAACGATGTTTGCTTTTTTATCTTTCTTCTTTATTTCATCCATTAATTGCCATAAAATATAACTCTTACCAACTCGACGCTGGCCGATAAGAACTTTAATTAAATCTGAGCCAATAAATGGCCTGATTTTATTTAAATAATATGGGCGTTTTTGATATGTTTTAATCATACTTAAATTAATTATAATTTTTTAATATATTTTAAGTATACTTAAAACTCATACAAAAGTAAAGAGTGCGATATCTCAATCATAGCAAACCCCTCCTCAAGAAAAATTAAATCAAAGCTTAAGAAAAAATAAAATAAAAAAAGCCCTGTCCTCTAATAGATCTACAGGCAGGCAAAGCCCCAAACTAAAAGACCCTCATCAAAATGATGAGGGTCTTAAGAAACAAATCCTATAAATCATCAAAATTACTATTAGAAATTCCCAGCCCTAAAATTCGCATCACACTAAAAGCATCAGCGGGGCGACCAAGAAAATATCTTTTACCATCATCTGGATTTATATACCAAGCCTCGCCATTTCTTTCTACATCTAAGAATATCTTACCGGCATGAGTTTTTGCGAAATTTAAATCATGTTTTATTTTTACTGACTCAAGGCTTAAAGGATTGTAACCATTTAATAACTCCTCATAGTCATCATAGCCATCCCCGTCACTATCTTTCTTGTTCTTATCAGTCCCAATAGCATCCTCAAATGCATCTGGTAATTTATCCCCATCGGAATCTAAACCAGAAAGATTACTTAATCCCAAAGGAATTTTATCTAAATTAAGGCTTGTTATTCCGACCCCCTGATTTCGCATCACAGCAAAAGCATCATCCGGGCGACCTAAATAATTAATAGTGTTATTTACTGGATTTATATAATAAGCCTTGCCAGCATCCTCAACTTTTATAACTATTTTACCCTTTAACCTTGAGTTCAAAGTTGATGGCTTATTCTGAGTTTTAGACTGGCTAAGCTCCTCCGACTTATTAATATCTTTTTCCGTAGTTGGGGCTGGGGTCGTGATTGGAACTGGAGTCAAAACCACAGGCTCCGTTTTTTTTGCTAGTAAACTAAAAGAAGATAGCATATGATTAAAATCAGCAATCGTTTTTTCATAAAAAACTTTATCATCTCCGTAATAATTAAAACTAATAATTATTATATTATCTCCGGTTTTAATATGATATTCCCTATTATAACTAATAATCTTAGAATCATTATCTGATTTCATCAAATATTCGAGCATTACTATATTTTTCAGCTCATCACTCAAGTTAAAATTATCGCTTGATTCTAAAAGTTCAATCTGAAGATTTACGAATTTTAATGACTGTCTAATTACTTCATTTTTTCTACTCCAATTTTCTATATATTCTTTATTGCTCATTTCCTTAGTCTCCGCACTATTTTTTTTGATTCCAATATCGGCAAAGACGCCACTATCAACTTTTGACACAAGAAAAAGAGGACTTGTTATGTCATTTTTTTCAGAAAAAACCCAATTATCATTACTGGTAATAAAAAACTTTGGATTATTGTGAGAATATTCCTTGGCCTCATTAGCTCTAGCGGTCTCATTTATAACTAATGAGCTTATAATATTATCAACAATATCTTTATCCTTATTATCATAACCATAGTCAAGGGTAATATCAAAAAGATAGTTACCAACTGGTACTAAATAAGTTTTAAGATTCATTGACATAAAAAAATAGGAGATTTTTTTAGCTGGGTGCCCAGCAATATTGACAACCTCACTTTTATCAATAGAAGTGAGCCCGGAAAGCATTTGTTCATGAACACTTCGTCTAAAAAACCCGTCTATATCAATTATTCGTGCTTGATAAGGGACTTTAGAAATATGTATTGAAACTAATCCCCCCTCATCATCACCACTTTTTTCAATAAATAGATCACTCTCCCCATTATAATCAAACACCCAATCAGCTGGTTTTGTTATTGAAAATAGCGGATCTTTATTTTCAAATTTATCGCTTTTGCCTAAAGTGATATCTTTCTTAGTAAAGTTAATTATTTTATCAGAAAGATTATTATTTACTTCAGATTTATTGCTATTTAAATCAATCCAATCAACTAGAGAACTGGCACTTATTATATAACCAAGACTACCAAGAAAATCAGAAGCAACCTCAGTTGTAATACCAACAACATCGCCGTTTTTATCAATTGCTGCGCCGCCAGAATTACCAAAAGAAATAACAGCATCAGTTTTAATCCATCTTATATTATTTCTATCAACTTTCCCGCTAACTGATCCGCTAGTTATAGTAATAGTATCACCTCCTATTCCTGGAAAACCGAAAGCAGTAATTTGATCACCTGTTTTTGTATTATCAATTCTATTTAAATTTAAAAAAGGGAAAGTTTGAAGATTGTTTAATTCAGGAATATTTTGTATTTTTAATAAAGCAACGTCAAGGTCTTTATTGTGAGCGATTAATTTTGCAACATATGAACAATCTGGTTTTTCATCAGAATTATCTACTAAACAAATTTGGTATGCGCTCTCCTTAATGGAATTGTTTAACTCTTCATTCTCAATAACAACATGATAATTTGTTAAAATCATTCCGTCCTTACTAATAATTATTCCCGAACCCTCAGCTGTCTTTTTTAAGAAATAATCCTCATTCAAAGAAAATGTTTTTATTTTCACAATAGACTTATAAGCATAATTGTCAACATTAACTACTTCCTCTGCGCTAGTTGTGTTTACAAATGAAATTAATAAAAACAAAGAAAATAAAACTAAACAAAATCTTTTCATATTTTTTTAAATTTTAGAATAAATTATGAATATGTAAATTATATTACACTTTCTTCTTCATGTATAATCTAATGAATAAAAAAGTTTACAGCTGATAAAACTCCTTACTCAAGCGATTATAGTCTATTGCCTTAAGATTATAGCTTTCAACCTTAGCTCTATATACTTTTAAAAGCTCATTATATTCATTAACTAAAGCATTAAATTCCTGAACCAAAGCATTGTATTCCGTATTTTTATCCTGACTTAAATAGATATCAATTTGCGCTTTCATTAAATTTATTTCTACTTCTTTAGCAGTTAAATCAAGCTCTAATGCTTTAGCTTCAGCCGGCATGGTTTGTAAATCTTGGTTTAATTGTTTTAAGGCCTCAACTCTTAATCTTAAATTATAAATTCCATTATAGCTTTGTCCGCTTGATTTTTGATAAATTTCAATTGTGCCCAAAGGCGTATCATTAAAAAGATTAGAAAAATTTGAAGCACTAGTAAAAGCTAGTCCGCCATCAATACTTTGTGGAATTACTCCAAGTGGAAAATAATTTGTTGTTTCAACAAAACAATAGCCCGATCCGCGAACCGAATATTCAAGCGGACAACTTAAGCCAAGAGCGGAATGGTTAATATCGGGAAAATCTAAAATCGCCCCGCCATAACCAAGCTCGCGAATAAGAGCTAGAGCTAAAAAGGTTTTATCGGAACAAACTCCTTTCTTTAAATAAAGGCTTTCATAAGGATAAAAAGGATTAGTACTTAAACCATTTTCAATCTTACTATAATCATAGGAAATATACTGAATAAGGGCAAGTAAGTATTCAAGTAATTCATCCTCAGTCCAATTCTTAGAATTTGCAACTTCCCTGCCTTTAGCAACTAAATCTTTAATTGAATCGTCGCCGTTTTTAAATTCTAAAAAAATTCCGTAAAAAGCATCACGAAAATTTGCCGGCTTATTATTAGATTGGTAAGTTAAAACTTTAGCTGAGCTTTTATAAGCTTCATAAAGAGAGGAAGATAAATTTAAAGTTAAAGATTGATTTTCATTTTTATATTTAAAAGAAAAATTTTTACTAGAGTCTTTTATCCAGGTTTGTGACTCTGATATGATTTTAGCTGGAACTTCCTCAGCTCTAACTTCAACCTGATTTTGGCTAATATTTTCCGTTAAACTACTAGAAACCGGAGCGCTTGTCGGTGCTACTTTAATTTTATTTAAATCATTATTAGTTATCCCCAGCCCCAAAGAACGCATTAAATAAAAAGCATCATTAGGGCGGCCTAAATAATATAGTTTTAAATCAAGGGGATTAACATAAAAAGCTTGGCCTTTGTCTTGAACTTGAAGTAAGATTCTACCAGAAAGCCTAGCGGGTGCTTTCGTCTTTTGATAATTACCAATATCATAATTAGAGGCACCAAGACCCAAAGAACGCATTAATTCAAAAGCATTTTCTGGTCGACCCAAATAATAACGCGAGCTATTAAGAGGATTAATATACCAAGCTTCACCATTAGCTTGAACTTGGAGCAAGATTCTTCCGTCTAAAGTCGCTGCTAAAACTTGTGAGGGCAAGACAAAAGACACTAATAAGAAAAGTACTAGAGAAAAAAGTAATTTTTTATTCAGCCGAATTCTTAAAAAATTCACGACGCGGCTGGCTTGGCAAGTGATTAGTGTCATTGATATAAATTATTTTTATAAAGCCATCCCTATCAATTACAATTTCACTAATTGAAGACTGAAAAATTTCCATTGACAGAAAACCAATAATATCAGCATTCAAAATTCCCGACAATAAACTTCTTATTAAATTTCCGTGACAAAAAACAGCGATGCGCTTATTTTTATTCTCTCTATAAATACGAGCAAAAACTCGTCTGACATCGGCTTGGATTTTATCAAGCTCTTTATCGAAATATTTATGCCCTTTAAATCGTTTCTTGCGATTATCTTCGGACATTTGGAAAAATTTAATATTTCGCCAATGAGCCCAATGAATTTCATCTAAGCCATCTTCGACTATTGCTAGCTTGCCAGTTTTCTTTAAATAATCTTTAGCAGTTTCTTGAGCGCGCTTAATACTGCTTGTATAAACTTTATCTATTCCCATCTTTAAAAGTCTATCAGTTAAAAATTTTCTTTGTCTTAATCCGTTTTTCGATAAAGGCAGTAGCCGATCACCAATTTTTTTCTGCAAATCATAATCAGGGTGGCAATGTCTAATTAAAAGAATCTCCGTATAAGGCGCGGATGTTTTTGGCTGAATCTTACTATAAGGATTTTTTTTAGATTTAGTCTTTATTTGTAAACTTTCTTTCATTTTTATCATTTTTTTAATAATATCTCAATTAAATGGAGATTATAAAAACTTATGACTCGCTTTTTGCCAATCAACTAAGTTTTTAAGAATCGCCTCTAAATAATCAGCGCGACGATTTTGATAATCTAAATAATAAGAATGTTCCCAAACATCAATTGCGACAAGCGGTTTTAAACCTAGAGCTAAAGGGTTTTCTCCGTTTGGGGTTTTTAAAATTTTAACTGAATCTCCATCCTTAACTAACCAAACCCAACCACTACCAAATTGCGATAAAGCCAAAGTTTTAAATTCTGTCAAAAAATTATCCCAAGATTCAAAACTAGCTTCAATCGCAGAAAGTAATTCGCCTTGAGGAATATTTGCCCCTATCCCGACTTCTTTATCAGCTGGTTTTAAACAATCCCAAAAGATATTGTGATTATAAACTTGAGCAGCGTTATTAAAAATCGCGGAAAATTCTGGCTTAGACGTTGTCTTAATGACAATTTCTTCTAAGCTCAAGTCCTCCATTTCCGTCCCAGTAACTAGTTTATTTAGATTATCAACGTAAGCTTGATGGTGTTTACCATAATGAAAACTTAGGGTTTTCTCTGACATATGAGGCTCTAAGGCCGATAACTCATAGGCTAATTTATTTAAAGTAAACATATATTTATTATTAAGGATTTATTAAAAGCCTTCAAAAGAAAGCTTAAATAATTATAGCAGGAAAATAAGATATAACCAAATTAAGCATTTTGCACGACCTTGACTTTTTTTGATTTTTAGCATAGACTGTATTTGATAATCGTAACTTAAAAATTATAAATTAAAAAAAGGACAAGAAAAAATGACTAAAAAAGAGCAAAAACTGGCCATAATTATGCCGGGGACACAAAAAGACCTTTTTACTGGAGCCTTAATTGTGCTAAAAGAATCTTTATTAAAAAATTTTCCAAATTTTGATGTAAATAAGAACTGTTTTGTAATTCTTAACAATAACAATGACTTATCCAAACTCGATCTTGAAGACTACAACAAAATTGTAGTAGTTGACCCGAATAATAAGTTAATAAAAATTGAGGAATTTATTGTTAAAAATTGCTACCGAAAAGTGGCACAAAAGTTTTCTTGGTTCTTGGGAAAATCAACCAAAATACCAACTATGAAAAAGTTTTTTGGGGAAAATAGTGTTCATATATGTAATGAACACTATTTCCACTCTAAATCCATGCCTCTAGGTGATTATGAAATGGTTCTAATGGGCGCTATTTACACTTTAACCTTTGGAATAGTTGATAGCTGCCCAAGAACGAAAAGGGTAGCAGAAGCAATTAATATTGCTAAGTTTAAAGACAAAGAAGTTGCTTCAGGTCCAATTTTTTTAGAAAAGACTATTAAGCAGTTATTTCTTGAGCTCATTACAAAAAGTGAGTCTCCTTTAATAGCTGATTTAATTTCTGAATTCAGGCTGCTAAAAGAAGCCGAAAGAAAAGCAAAAAGGACAAAAATTGAGCATCCAACGCTCGGATTGCTCAAAGTTGTAAAACCTAAAAAAGGTTCAATCACTCAAAACAAAAGTTTTTTTGAAAAAGGCTTTCAATTAGGCTACAGTGCGGTTGCTGTCAGATCAGCAAACAATAGTCAGGAATACGAACTTTGCCTTAAAAATAACCTTGCCAAAAAAATTGCTGATGAGATTCCCGCCATTAAACGCATTAATGGCTGTCGATTTATCGTGAGTAAAGAATTTTTAATTCAAGAGCCGGAAATAAAATAGATCTGACTCAAAAGAAAAAAAATAAGAGAATAAAGACCTTAGTCTAAAAGACAGGTCTTTTTTTTAATTGTTTTTAATACTATAATAGGAATATGATAAATATATTTACAGTTAGCATAAGGTTATATGCTTGATTTAGAAATTGAAAAAGAATATTTTGCTAAAGGCGCTACTTGTGTTGCCGGGGTTGATGAAGCCGGTCGCGGACCTTTAGCTGGCCCCGTTGTTGCTGCCTGCGTAATTATTGAGGCTGATTTTAAAATTGATAGTCCGGAATTAGAAATGGTCGCTGATTCAAAAAAATTAAGCGCAAAAAAAAGAGAAATGCTTTTTAGTGTAATTAAAGAAAAAGTTACTTCGGTTGAAATTAGCGTGATAAATAATGAAGTGATAGATAAAATTAATATTTTAAAAGCTTCCCTTTTTGCAATGAAAAAGGCTATAAAAAAATCTGGTTTGAAACCAGACATTGTTTTAGTTGATGGTAATCAAAAAATTCCTGACTTAGAAACCAGACAAAAAACAATTATTGATGGGGACGCTAAAGTTTTTGTCATTGCCGCCGCCTCAATTATTGCTAAAGTTAGCCGAGATTTTTTGATGACTGAAGTTGCTAAAAAATATCCAGAATACGAATTTGCTCGTCACAAAGGTTACGGCACGAAACTTCATTTAGAAAAACTTAAAGAATTTGGCCCCTGTCCTATTCATCGTCAAAGTTTCAGACCGGTTAGAGATTTAAAGCCTAAAATTTAAGATTTAAACCTGAAATTTAAAGTTTAAAAACTTCCTCTTCCCCGCTTCTCATATCCTTAATTTTATAAATCCCCTTCTCCGCTTCCTTTTCTCCAAGAATAATAAGTTTAGTTATTTTTTTCTTATTAGAAAATTCTAGAGCTTTACCAAGTTTTTGTTCCTCAAGCCCGACTAAAATGTTGTTCTCTTTTAATCTTAATTTTTTAGCAAGGCTATCAACTTTAGAACTTAATTCTTTTTTTAAGAGTGGGAAAAAATAGCTATCCTGAGCTTCGGCTAGGTTTTCTGGAATTAATTTCCAGTTCTCTAAAAATAATTTTGTCGTTTCATCCCCAGGAGCAAAACCAATGGCGGGAAAATTACTCTCACCAAAAATTTCTGCCAAACCATTATAACGACCGCCACCAAAAATTGCCCGATTATTCTTAGGGTTTTTATCAAAAACTTCAAAAACAATACCGTCATAGTAATCAAAGCCACGAATAATAGCTGGGTCAAATTCAATAAAGTCTCCATAACCGAGCTCAGTTAAAGAAGTAATTAAATCTTTTATTTCTTGATAAGCTACTTTTAATTTGGCTGAACTATTTATTAAATCTTTAAAATCTAAGTCCGCTTCTCCGCCCATAAAATCATTAAGGGCTTTTATTTTATCTTTCTCTAGACCAATAATAAATAAACGGTCTTCAAATTCTGATTTTTCAAGTTTTGCTTTTTTATCTAAAATTCTAAAGAAATCAACTTTTTTATTTTTATCAAGACCAAGAAAATTAAAAAATTCTTCTAATAATTTTCGACTATTCATTTTTAAAACAAAAGATTCTGCCGGAGCATTAAATTCCAACATTATATCAAGCGCAAGTTTAATTATCTCTTCATCGGACCGAGCACTATCAGCGCCAAAAATATCACAGTTAAGTTGCCAGAATTCACGATTACGACCACGTTGTGGCTTTTCATTACGAAAAAAATTAGCAATTGAAAAAAGCTTTAAAGGCTTAGGGCTTGATTTATATATTTTAGAAACCATTCGCACTACTGAAGGCGTCATTTCCGGGCGAACAGCTAATTCCCTATCGCCCAAATCTCGAAAAACCAATAATTCTTTACCACCAATATCTTCACCTGATTTAGCTCGATAAACATCGGCCGACTCAAATAAAGGGGTTAAATATTCTTCAAAACCATAACGAAGACAAACTTGTCGCCAAGTATCAAAAATATATTTTCTCACTAAAAACTCCTCCGGCAACCAGTCGGAAGTTCCTTTAAGCTCTTGATTTGATAGTTTTTTAGGCATATTTTATATTTTTCTTTTAAACTACTTAAATATTAGCACTCAAAAGCTATTTTAACAAGATTGAGCTAGTTTTTAGCACTCAAAAGCTATTTTAATAAGATTGAGCTAGTTTTTAATATTTAGATTGTTTTGATAATAATTTTAAGTATTTTTAAGTAGTTTTTTGTTAGAATCTAAGAACTAAATATAATAATTAAAAAACTTATGAAAATCTTAATTATTGATGATGAAAAAGACATCGTCTCTTTCATTAAGCGTGGTTTAGAGAAGGAGCTATTCTTAGTTGAGAGCGCCGAGGATGGCTTTCGTGGCTCTTTTTTAGCAAGAACGGGAAACTATGACTTAATTATTCTTGACTATCTCCTGCCAAAAATGAACGGGGCTGAAGTTCTTAAGGAAATAAGAGCGGATGGCAATAAAGTCCCCGTCTTAATGTTAAGTGTTAAAGGAGAAATTGAAAGCAAAAGAAAACTTTTTGAGTTTGGAGCTGATGATTATTTAAGTAAGCCTTTTTTACTTGAAGAATTAATTTTAAGAGTTAAGGCCTTATTAAAAAGACCAGCTCTTAAATTTGAAGAAGTAATTATTATTGATGACTTAATTCTTGATAAAGGAAATAAAACAGTTAAGCGAGGTGATGAAGAATTATATTTAACGAAAAAAGAATATTGCTTACTTGAATATTTAGTAGATAATAGTGGAAAGATAATTTCTCGCAGCGAGCTTCTTGAGCATGTTTGGGACTATAATGCTGATCCTTTTTCTAATTCAGTCGAAACCCATGTCGCCAGTTTAAGAAAAAAATTAAATAAAAACAAAAACCGCGACCTAGTTCATACTTTTAGCGGTCGCGGTTATAAGTTTGCTTTGAATAAATTAGGATAAAAGTTTTATTAAAAATTTTCTTAATAATCCCTCAATTTCTCGAGTCCTTTAAGTTTTCTGATTTTTTCTAGAGCCTTTGATTCAATTTGACGAATACGTTCACGAGTAACTTCAAATTCACGACCAACCTCTTCTAAAGTATGGGCAACACCATCAAGTAAACCAAAGCGCATTTCTAAAATTTTCTGTTCGCGCGGAGATAACTGAGCCACAATATTTTTAACATAATCTTTAAGTATTTGTAAGGCGGCAGCTCTATCTGGAGTAACATTTTTTACATCCTCAATAAAGTCCTCTAAAGTAGAATCATCGCCATCATCACCAATAGTTGTTTCAAGCGAGATTGTATCCTGAGAGATTTTCATAATATAACGAATCTTCTCAACTTCCTCTCCCATCTCAGAGGCAATTTCATCAGCTAAAGGCTCACGGCCTAATTCTTGAATTAAATTTCTTTGGATTTGTTGGAATTTATTAATCGTCTCAACCATATGAACCGGAATTCTAATTGTTCGTGATTGATCAGCTAGAGCGCGAGTAATCGCTTGTCTAATCCACCAAGTCGCATAAGTTGAGAATTTATAGCCTTTACGATATTCAAATTTTTCAACTGCTCTAAATAAACCAATATTTCCCTCTTGAATTAAATCCAATAAACTCATCCCCTTAGCACCAGCAAATTTTTTCGCAATTGAAACAACTAAACGCAAATTAGCTTCAATAATTCTTTTTTCCGCCTCCTTATCGCCCTTCTCTTTTCTTTTCGCCAATTCAACTTCTTCCGCACCAGATAAAAGAGGGACTTTACCAATCTCTTTTAGATACATTTGCACCGAGTCGGCGCTTAATTTTGATAAATCAATACTAACCGCCGCCTTCCCACCATCCTTTAATCTTTGCACTTCATCTTTATTTCTTTTGTCAATTGAATCCAAAATACGACCAGAATCCTCGGCCACCTTAATTCCAAATTTATTTAATTCCCCTAAAAAGACATCATATTCGTAAACATAATGTTCAACTTCAGGGAAAAGATAAAGCAATTCAGTTTCAGTTACAAAACCACGCATCTTTCCTTTCTCAACTAACTTCGCTAATTTTTCTTCAGTCGGAAGAACCACTGGTTTTTCCACTTCTTTTCTTTCCGGTGCTTTAATTATTTTTAAATTTTTCACGCTAGTTTTTTTCAGCTCTTTTTTAACAACTTTAATAATAGGCTTAACTTTAGTAGCCTTTTTAACTGCTTCTTTTTTTGTAGTTTTAATATTTTTCACGCTAGTTTTTTTAATTTTTTTATCTTTTTTTACAGCTAAAACTTTGGGCCTTTTAAGCTTGCTAACTTTTTTTAACGCTTTTTTTAATGCTTTCTTTGGCGCTTTCTTTGGTGCTTTCTTTGGTGCTTTCTTTGGCGCCTTCTTTTTTAAATCTTTAGCCATATTATTTTAAATCCATTATTTTTTTCAACTCAGACATCAAAGAATTTAGTTTATCCTGATCACC
>Ga0210011_1000891_pt1 | contig 30162 bp, 18 predicted proteins | sample CryGeymeta201502_FD_183972 | JGI IMG/M metagenome (GOLD analysis project Ga0210011, IMG submission 183972) | Groundwater microbial communities from Crystal Geyser aquifers in Utah, USA - Crystal Geyser metaG 2015-02 (SPAdes) (version 2) | ecosystem: Environmental > Aquatic > Deep subsurface >...
TCCATGTCTTCGTCTTCATCGCCGTCCATGTCTTCATCTTCATGCATACCTTGCTGGTCGCCGGCAATAACGTCGTTTTGATCTTCAATCTCGTCGCCAAGGCGTTCTGCGCCGCGACCACGTTGGACATGGAACTGGTCCTCGTCAACTAAACTCTCATAAATATCACGGCTTTTTGCGATTACGATATCGTGAAACAATGCTTTAGCTTTTGCTTCATCTTCGTTTATAATGTATCCGATCAGTTTTTCGAACTTTTGCATAGGTAACTCCTTAAGGTTATATAACTTGTAATATTATTTACTCAAAATTGAATAAATCAGTATAATATGTGTGGTTTTCAGAGCAATCTTGAAGATATCTGCAGTGAGATTACATTCCGCCCTGATCTTGTGTTGGTGGTTTGTATATTGCGCTCAGTGTTTTTATCTTTTTCTCGTGCTCTATTTTTCTAATGTCGTTTATTTGTCGTAGTTTATTCAGCTGGCCAAGAGTAAGCCGTGTTTTCCGTAAATCAGAAATAGTTAAAATAGTCTGATCGTCCTTCTCAGTAGAGTAGCCAGGTGGATTTGCCTCAATGGCTGAGTCCTTGCCCATTTCAAATAAATCTATTATAATCATATCTTTATTTAACCAAAATATAGTTTTTACTGGTCTGGTGCGCTGTCAGCACTGCCCATTGGCGATGTGTCTCCGGCAGCACCGCCCATATCTGCTCCACCCATATCTCCACCTTCTTCACCGCCCATGTCGTCAGGCATTGGACCTAAGTTTTCTAAGTCAGAGGATATGCCGCCTGCCGAAACTCCAACAGCTCGTAAGTTTGGATCATCAGGTTTAGCATTTTCATCAGCATGCTCTTCAGCCCACATTTGCTCGTTCTCTTGCATTTCTTCTTCAGTTAGACCAAGGTAGCGTGTAAGTAAGAATCGTTTGGCTAAGTAAGGTATCTGCTCAACTTGAGTAAATGTAGAAATTCTTGCTGCATCAATCTCAACTTGACGATATTTTGTAAAGTTTTGCGGCTCGTTAAACTTTATATCAAAAACACTATTATCAATGTTAAATCCTCTAAAACGCAGGAAGAGTTTAAATTCTTTGTCTAATACGCTAGATACAAAATTTTGTAGTCTCTTGCAGTATTGGTTGAATCTCCATTCTTGAATCATTGCTATGCCAACTTTTCCGTCGCTAAAGTTATTAGCTGCTTCATCATTTTGTGTTGGCAGATAGCTTGCCGGAATCCGTAACCCGCGAAATAATTTATTTGTGAAGAATCTCAGATCAGTTATTTCACCTAAATTCTGACCCCCAGGCAGTGCTTCTACGCTAGACCCTCGCCCATCTGCAGTTTGAGGGAAGAAGAAATCCTCATTCATGGAAATCGGGTTGTATGTTGCATCCATCATAGTACCGCCCGAACCGTTAGTAGATGGTATTCTACGTTGATGAACTTCGTTTTTTACTCGTTCAACAAATGCCATTGCTAAGTGAGATGGCATATTCCCAACGTCAATCTTGAAAATTCTACGCTCAGGTGCCCGTTGAATACGGTAAATAATAATCGCATCCTCGAGCAGTTCCTTTTGTTTAAACACTTTAAACACAGTTTCCAAAACAGAAGTGCCAAATGGCCATGCCATATCTAGCCCTTCTGACAGACTAATATGTACTACGTGCTCTGCGTTGATAACTGCTTCATTTTTTGCACTAGTAAATCTTGATCCGCCCTGCCCACCTGCTGGAGTATACGCGCCGGAACTACCACCAGAACCACCTGTTTGCGGATGATTTTCATATGAATCTGATGTAGTTACTGCCGTTACTGTTAGATTTTGAAGGTTCGGGTTAAGGTCTTTAATAACGTATTGCTCGGGTTTTTTACCGTCAGACTCATTTACAATAACTTTGGTTACCTTGGACATTTCAGACCATAGTAGCTTAAACGTCTCTGGATCACGAATAAACACTTGATCGCCGTATTTCAGTGTATTTCTAAACAGTTTGAAAATTCTCTTGTCAAATTCGTTTAGTTTGCACCATTGCTGTAACTGCTCTTTAACAATCTTTATTTCGTTATCCGTTGGAGTTTCTTTAAAATCAATATCAAACGCTGTGCCATTTTCTATGTTTGTTTGTGTCGAAAATTCTGCTAAGATATCAAGGGCAGCGTTGATTTCGCTGTCAGCATCCATTTGTTCGTACTGGTTATATCTTGCAATGCGATTCGGATGACCAATGTAAACATCAGGTAGTGAACTTTGATAGTTTTTCACACCAAAACTATTCATGGCATCATTGTTGCCACCACTGATTGGGCTAACATTATTAAGGTTAGCTATTTTAAAATGCTTTTGCCATGTTGCCATGAAGTTTAGTCCTCGATCAGTTATTTATCTAAGGTGAATAGTCGTCAAACGGTTGCTCTGTAAATTCTACTTGAAATATGTTTGTGATCAGTTGATGTGTCTGCCAAATCTTGCATCAGAATAGTCGATTGTTCTATCATCTTGTTTTGCTCAGTTAGCAATGTTGCTACTTTTGTTAATGCTGTTAAAATTGCTGGTTGAGAACTTTTTGCGGCATCTTCAACAGCAGAGCCTTCAAAGTATTTTGATAGCATATCGACTATTGGTTTAAACGCCGTTAAAACCGAAGCGTCATTTAATGAAACTTGCAAATTATCCAAAGCGGTTTTGTTAATAGTTGTCATCGCTGCATTAGTCGAAATATCTGCTTCTTGAGCTAATTTAGTTTTAGTATTTTCACTATCTAGGTCAGGAGTACTTTGGTTTATAATTTTAGCAGCTTGTGGAACAACTGTATCAATTTTTGTTGTCAAGTTTACTATTGACGAATCGCTAGGTAGGTCAGATTCTGATTTACCTTTTTCTAAGGCAGCAACTACAGGGGCAAATGATGTCGGATCAATTGCAGTAAACGCTGTATATGAATCAGTGTCGTGAAATAATTTAGACTTTTCTAAATCTGACAGCAAGAGGCTATTACTTTGAGCTGGATCAATAGGTTTGTTTTTGTCTATCGCAGCAACAATGGTAGCAGTTGACTCAACTGGATCAATAGGTTTGTTTTTGTCTATCGCAGCAACAATGGTAGCAGTTGACTCAACTGGATCAATAGGTTTGTTTTTGTCTATCGCAGCAACAATGGTAGCAGTTGACTCAGCTGGATCAATAGGTTTGTTTTTGTCTATCGCAGCAACAATGGTAGCAGTTGACTCAACTGGATCAATAGGTTTGTTTTTGTCTATCGCAGCAAACTCCGCGTATGAATCATTGTCGTGAAATAACTTAGCCTTTTCTAAATCTGACAGCAAAGGCCCATTACTTTGTGCTGGTTCAATAGGTTTGTTCTTGCCCTGTGGTAGTTCGCTGTTACTCGTCGCTTCGTCTGGGTGAAAGAAATCATATATTGATCCGCCAATGCTATCTACGCCTAACACAGATTCAAGCGCATCGTTTAAAAAGTTATGTGCTCCCTCATTGAAGTTATAAAGAGCTTGCCCGGCTGATGCAATGCCAACTGCTGCTGCGGCTGCGGCCGCAACAGTTCCTACTGACGCTCCGGCTATTGCGGTTCCTGCTGTAGTCATTGCGCTGCCAAGAGTAGCAGCAGCACTAGTTGCCGCTCCAGCTATTGCGGTTCCTGCCGTTGTTAATGCTGCACCAGCAGTGCCGACCATTCCCGATAATGCTGTTCCAGCAGAAGCTAATGTCCCCCCTAATGACCCAAATAAACCAGTGACTGATGCCGTGCTTGATCCAAGTAGTAGCGAAGCAGCTCTAAGATCAAATAATCCACCAATCAAACTTCCTACCCCAGTTACTACACTAGATATAACCATTGATGTTTTATCAACTGGCTTCAAATCTGCCAAAATTCCAGCATGGCCCAACGCCATTTTCATTTTGGCAGTGTATTCTTCGAGATTAGCAAATAACTCGCCTTCTAATTTCGCACGAGCTTGCTCGCCTTTGATTTGAATGTCATTTAAATCTTGAGTAGTCTTGGAAAGAGTCCGCATTGACTTAACTACTTCTTGTTGTGCGGCAACTGATGCCTCAGGAGAGGTTGCTCCTTTAAGAGATTCCTTTTGAACATTACTAAACAACTCACTTGCAGCGCCAGCAGCACCAGAGTTTACCCCTAATAATTGAGCAGTGCCCATGGCGGACATATTGTTTACTGCTTTATCACTAGTAAGTTCTTGCCCTAAGGTGCCATTTAACCTAGCTGATTCAGTGTTTGATCCAGCATAATCCTTATTGTGTGTATTTGCCACCAAATCAGCAAGAGTTTTTTCAGTTCCAGTTTGATTCAACACAATAGCTGAACTTGTATCCGTTACAATGCCTCCGCGACCTTGTAAGTCACTAGTGGCAAACTGTTGAAGAAAGGCCTTTTCTAACCCCTTAGCTGCAGCAATGACATGATCACGCTGAAATTTTTCACGTGCTTTCGTATCGCCGTCACGTGTCATTTTACGTATTTTATTTTCAACTGCAGCATTAGTGGCAGCATCCCTTGCCTGCTGCATTTTTGCTTTAGCATCCTGCCCAGTGATAGCTGCGATAGATCTTAGATTTTCCGCATAATCACGAGTGCTGTTAGCAATGTCAGATTGAGATACAGTGGCCATATCACGGCCAGAACGACGCATTTGCTCCATCGTTTTGGCTACTACTTCCCCTTGCTCTTCAATACTAAATCCTAAATTTAGCAAACTTGCTTTTAACTGATTCCCCTCAGCGCCAGCAAAAGTTTTAGTAAGTTTTCTAAACCCTGCTTGCATCCCCAACCCAGCACCAGATATAGATTCAGAATTATTTTTCTGTATCTTGGCCAAGGATTCCATCGAAACGCCAGTCTCTGCAATAATACCCTTTAGCTCATCCATGCCAGTAGCAAAGTTTGCTCCAGTTGATGAAATAGCCATAAAGCTAGATACTACCTTAGCAGCTTGAACATTCATTATGTCCAATCTTGCTTTTTCGTATGCTACAGTAGCATCAGCTACATTTTGAAATACTGAGGTAAGAGCTGAAATACCTGTTGCAAGTAGCCCGACTTTGCCCGGCATCTTAGAGAATGCATCTGCAGTTGACTTAACTCCACTTGACAGCGCGTTAAATGATTGCTGGCCAGCAGTTAACTCTGCATTTAGGATTGAATTAGCTACTGCAATACCATCGCCGCCAGATTGAACAGCTTTTAAAATTGATGTTGAAGCAGTAAACGATGCTACAACCAACGATTTCATCGTCTGGTTGATAGACGATACCATTACTTTATTAGCAGCAAGTCGTGTATTGACAGATTCAGCCTCATCTATATCACGCTGAATTTCGTTTTTTGTTGTTTCATCAAATGCATCAGAAAGATCATTTAAACTTGATTTAAAAACTTTAGCTTGTTCATTAAATTTTTCTAAAGTAATTGAACCAGCTTTATATCTACCAGTAAGGTCAGATAACTCTTCTGATAACCCTTTGGCTATCTCAATATCTGATTTACCTGCTTTTCGCAAGTCATCAATATGTTTAGCTGCACTACGGGTAGCATTAATAAAACTTTTGCCAGCATTAGTTATATTTTTGGCCGTGTCACTGGCAACACCCATGGTTTCCATTTTAAGTGTCAGAGCTTCAATGGCTGCTGTTAACGCTGCGATTTTTTCTTCATCCATATATTTTTACTCACTAAATATGACTATACCATATATTTATAGGCAAAAAAATGACTGAACATCAAAATCCTCTTGCAAAACACTTTAGACAGCCCGTTATTCACTTTAAATTGCCAAGCAATGGTGCATTCTGGCCGGAAGGAACTCTTAATTTACCAGTAACTGGTGAGTTACCCGTTTATTCTATGACAACCAGAGATGAAGTTGTAATTCGCACTCCCGATGCACTTTTAAATGGCAGTGGAGTAACTTCAGTTATTCAATCTTGCATTCCAGAAATAAAAGATGCTTGGAAAATGCCCAGTATTGATGTTGATGCAGTCCTTATTGCAATTCGTATTGCAAGCTACTCTAGTAATATGGATATTGAAACTACCTGTCCACACTGCAAAGCTGAAAATACTTACGGCATAGACTTGCATAATGTGCTGGCAAACATTGCTGTTCCTGATTTTAGTAAACCCGTTACTATTGATGGGTTAACCTTCAAATTTAAGCCACGCCAGTATTTTCAAATGAACAAGGCAAATTTAGTTGCTTTTGAAGAGCAAAAGATGATAAATGTTATTCAAAATACAGAGTTATCAAATTCTGACAGAACTTCAATGTTTACTCAGCATCTAAATTCAATTGTTGATCTATCAAATCAACTGTATGTTGATTCTACTGAGTATATTTTAACTCAAGATAACATCAAAGTAGACAACACACTATTCATTACTGAGTTTTATAAGAATAGTGGTAAGAATGTCACTAATCAAGTTAAGGCAATACTCGAAGAGTTTTCTAGAACATCAAAGATCAAACCAGCAAAGGTTGTGTGCAGTGAATGTGAGAAAGATTTCTCTGTCAACCTTACATTCGATCATTCACATTTTTTCGCTTAAGGCTTTTGTCCATGCCTGCTGGTAGCATTGCCAGCTATATCAGCAAAATGGAAAAAGAGGCAAAAGCCTTAAAGAGTGAAGCAATGAAGTTAAGCTGGTTCATGCGCGGCGGTCTTAGCTACGATGATGCAATGATGCTCTCAGTCTCTGAGAGAGAAAACCTCAATAAACTTATAAAAGATAATTTAGAAACTACAAAAAAATCTGGGTTGCCATTTTTTTAATAAAACACGGTAGTATCATTCTTTGCTCGGCATTCCAACAGTAGTTATCCATGCTGAAAATGGGAACATGTTATCGTTAAATTTTTTAATTACATACCATATACGATACTCACTATCCCATTTAGCACCTAAGGATCTGACCTTTTTAATATCTTTAGGTGGAACATTAAGATTTACTCGATAGGCTTTGCGGTTGATTTCTTTCACATCATCTTCAAAGGAAAATAGGTTATTACTCATATCGTATTTAACCATTCGTCTAACTCGACGGAAAATAGGTTATTACTCATGTCGCAGTTAGCCATTTGTCTAAAGGTGGGATACTTTTAAAGGTGATGCTTATCGCATCACCTGACTTTCGCTATAGCTATCGCTATAGCTCAGTCCTTTTAGTTCTTAGTTTTAGAATAATCAATTTAACTAATGTTATTTAATATGTTTAATAACAAAGTATGGCTATAATTACTATTATTAACACTCGAGCGGTATTACGGAGCTACTGAAAGTAGCGACCGAAATGATCAATTACCAAGAGCCAGCACGGCAAATGTGAGCCAAGGGAAATCAAATCAAATTGTTGATTTGAGTCTTCTTGACTCTACGCTTTGCACTTTACCTGTCACCCGTGCACCTATATCGCTACTTTAATGGAGGGGATTGACTATGTCACTCTCAACCAGAAGAATATCTATTCACCCCAAACACTATATTCTTCTGGCGTAACGCGCTTTTCGTTAGTGACACGAGTAAAGATTTCCTCTTTACTTTACGCATCAAACGCAGCACACATATAGAAATATGATGCGTATGCTAACCCGGTGGGATATACCGTCTATTATGAACCACCAGCGGCTTTGATAAAACCTATTAAACTATTACTAAAACATCGCTCCAACGTGTGACCAGTTTTTCAGGCACTCAACGCCACCTTGGGGATGATATTTTTTATGGTTCCTCTGCTTCTTACACAAAGGTAGGACTGCTCATCGCAGTGTAATAGCTCGCGTAGAGTTCGCTTACAGCAGTGGGCCACACCACCATTGAGGGCCTTGCCACACAGATACAGGTTGGACTCTGTGCTAATCCATTTCTCTAATAATGCTTAAACAGGTGTACTAGTCCGCGGTGTGCATATGGCCTTTGTGACTGGACTTTTTTCAAAAATAATAAGAGATGGTCTCTGATAGCGAAATATATACAATAATTATGTCGTTTTATAAAAATCTATAAAACTGACTAGACGTTTCAACGAATCTACCTTTGGTATTTCTACTTTAGGATTTAATGACTCTCGACGTCTGTAATCGGATAATTCTTCCGATGTAAGTGAGTAAAGATCATTTAGACCTTTATTCAAAACCCAATTTTGTGGAACTTATTTTTACCTCCAGTTCCACAAGGTCATTCTAGTTATTTTAATATCATCTGCAAATTTTTTAAGTTTTACCATATAAATTATATTAAAGTTATATGACTATTTATGGTAATTTAAATTTAGTAGCAATATTTTTCTAATCCATAAGGAAAAAATTCGTCATCGGCTCGGGTTAAAAAATCTTTTAACCTGTAACCGAAAACTTGGTTGTAATAAAATAGTGGTTTTAAAGTTGGTTGACGTTGTTCAACAAATACGAGATCGTCAGTCCCGTTGTATTTGATTATAAGAAGCATTTCTTTTTTGCTATTTCTAGCATCCTGAGTTGCTTGCTTAATCCATGTGTCCCATTGCGTGACTTTACTCTTCACAATGGCAGCGAACGTGGGGCCTGTTTTATAGTTTTTACACTCAACAGAGTATTTGAAGCCATCTGGGCAAATCAAATCTCCAAAGTTAGCGTGGTTCAAATCATGTGTCACGACTCGGCGTTGATTTGAACCACCAAAGTATGATCCAGAATCTGCATTTCTCCTAAAAGCCGACACAATGCCAGTCACCTTTTCAAAACGAGCAGAAAGCAGGTTTGCGATCTTTCGTTCATACGAGGAACCTTTATTTTTGCCGTTGACTTTAGAAGTTACTGTGCTCATCAGTATCTATTTAGTCTTCACTTAGCAGACATGCTATTTTTCTTGTCCTGAATCTCACCGCGCCGTACTTTTGTGAGCTTTCCCAAGTCACCAAGAGCAGCCCTAGCTCTAGCTGCCGCCGCTTTTACGCCCTTTTCTTCAAACTTAGCTGATTCTTCAAGATACGCTGCATAGGCAGTTACGATTTGTTCGTGTGTTGTCATATTAAATACCCTTTGTTAAACTGATTTATCCTCGATTTTGCTGAGCGAAATATTTTTTCACTCAACTGCTACTACTTCTTCATTAGCATCTTCTGTGTCGTCAGTAATATACTGTGTAAACCCACCCTCTTTCTGGACCTTCAAAATGTTCCCTACTCGACTAATGAGCTCGTCCTTGTGCGAGATCAACCAAATACTCTTCTGTGAGTCTCGGGCCATTCGCTTGAGAACACCCATCACGCTTTCAACACCACTTGAGTCTAGTCCGTTGTCGATCATCTCATCAATAAACAAAAGATTGACTGCCTCGTGTGCTGATTCCCATACGTCGCGGAACGACAGGCTCAACGATAAGATAACCCGTGTCATCTCACCGCGGCTAAGGTTGTAAAAATCAAGTTCACGGCCAAACTCTTCAATACTGACTGTAAGATCACTCTGAAACACTACTGTGTGTGGTAGCCCTATTTTTTCAAGGTAGTAAGAGAGCCGTGCATTGAGGTAAGTAAGATTCTGATCGATAATCCGTTTACGAATGAAACTGTCCTTGTTCGTAAGCAACTTGAGCAGAAACTCTTGATGATCCTTGAGCTTTGTTGCAGTGTCAATGGTCGTATAGTCCACGACAATGAGCGCAGCCTCCTCCATCTCCTGAATTTGCTCGCTGTAAGGATTGACTTCACTTAGTTTACTCTCAAGTTGCTGGGTAAGGTGCTGTACTGAACTTTTGTGATTGTGGGCATCGACAATTTTTTTGTAAAATGTGCTCGTTGCTGCCCGAATGCTCCCAATCGCCGCAATCTGTTCGTTTATCTTGACTTTTGTTTCTGAAAGTTCGGCAATCCGAGTCTCAGCCTCTTCTAACACCTTGCTCTTACGAATCAAAATCTCCTCTTGCTTGCCATCGTGCAGGTCCTGCCCACAAGCGTGGCACTTGTGATCCTTGAGCGCAATAATTTCTGCTGTAGTAGCGTCTCGTGTTCGCTCTTCACGAGTGAGCTCAGTTGCAGTGCGAGCCAACGCTTTCTTATGATCGTCAAGTTTTTTCACCGCCAACGCTATTTCATCGTTAGCAGCGTGGGTTTCAATCTCAGCATCAATGTCTACCTTGAGTAATTCTTCCAAAGAACTCGACAAATCAGTAATATCGACCTCGTGTTTCGCTTCCCACTGAACACTACGCTTCTTGAGAGCGGTAACCTGCTCTTCTATTTTCTTGTTTGCCTCAACGCACGCCTTGATACGCTGTTCTTCTGTTGAGATTGTGTCTTTTGTAGCGCGAATCTGCTCTTTAAGAGCATCCGACTTCTCGCTCAGCACTGTTATGCCAAGCAACTGTTCAATAATTGTGCGTTGATCGTTAGCCCTAAGGCTCAAGAACGGTTCAGTATAGGTGTTCAATGCGACCACATTCTTGAACATGTCATGTGACATACCTAAAATACGATCAATCTCAGCTTGCGTCTCACGCGAATCACCCTGCGCATCATCATCCAGCGCCGCAAATGCGACATCACCCTTATAAAACTTCAAGACATTGGGTTTACGCCCGCGTTCAATTCTGTAAGTAATCCCATCCTTGACAAACTCAATAGTAGCAAGCATACCCTTGGCGTTAGTGCGGTTGATCAAGTTGTCACGGCGAATGTCGTTTATTGCCTGCCCAAACAAAGAATAGCTCAAAGCGTTGACAATAACAGACTTACCAGCTCCATTGCGTGATCCAGCATCATCCCCACCCAAATCTAAGTTTTCACCCAACACTAGAGTTAAATCTGATCTATCAAAGTTTATAGCCTGGGTGTTATTCCCAACTGACATGAAATTTTTTGTGGTGAGATTTTTTATTGTAAACAATTTTAGAGATTCCTGTAAATATCAATCAACACATTTGGATCGTAATGATCGCTTTTGATTTGTGAAATTTCAGCGTTGACAATCTGATCCACTGATAAAAACTCAATGCTGCCAGGGGTAACTACATCGGAAGACACATCTTTTTTTACTGGAATCATTGTCAATTCTCGCAGTTTATAAGTGTCAACAAAAGTTTCCTTCACAAAAGTAGCTTCTTCATAACTAATGTCAATGTCTAAATTGACACGGACATGCATTTTTGGTTTTAAAATAGTCTCGGCCTTATTCAAGAGGTGGCTAAGTTGGTATATACGATACCTAGGCTGATCTGGCCATGAAAAATATTCTGGCTCTTCACCCCACTCTAAAACCATACACCCACGCTCGTCGTCCCCAACATCACTATAGTTATGCGGAAAGCAGTTGCCGATATAGTTTATGTTCTTACCATTTTGCCGTTTATGAAAGTGCCCGCTAAACACTTGCTCAATACCTTTGAAATGATCCTGCTGTATTTCACCATGATCAGGCATTTGAATTTGCGCATTCATATAGAAATGTGGCAGTTCAAAGTGTCCAAAACAATATTTAGAAGTGATCTTTTCAATTTTCTTATGCTCGTCTTTGACTAACCATGGCACAATACTTACATCGCTGTCTTTAAAAAACTCGTTTACAATGGTAATGTTTGGAATATGCCTAGCCCATTCGGCACCTTGAATATCACGCTTATCGCGAAAGTAAAGGTCGTGGTTTCCTGGGATAAAAAACACTTGAAAGGCATTAGACATCAGTTCCAACGCTCTTAAACTAAAGTCAAGAGTAACCAAGTTAATTGTTGATCTATTATTATGCCAATCACCCATGAAGATGCAAGTGTCACAACCTTTTTCTTTGCCAAGGTTAACTGCCCAGGTAACAAAGTCTAGGCAGTCTTGATTATGCGATTGACTATTTGACTTTAGTCCAAGGTGTAGATCAGTAAAAACCAACGCTTTTTTAAATAAATTACTCATTAGAACCTTTTATAACTCTCTACTAGGGGATCTTGTAATTTTACTATTTTACGCCCCTTAAAGTCATTTTTTTTGGCGCAAACAGTCAACCCATAATTAATGTCAATACCCAATTCTTTCGACGCTTTGTTTAACGATGTGAACATTTTTATTTCTCCTGAGGGTAGAGTTACTTTAACTGTAACCACAGATTCTGAAATTCGAGGTTTTAAACCCGCTGGTTAGTAAAAGCAAAAACAATTTGCCCAGAATCAAACGCACGATAGAATCCATTTTGGCTCATATTTTCTACTTCAGATTTTTGCGGATCAAAAACAAGCAATTTGTCTTTTAACTTATGTTTTTGCCAAGCATTTCTTGATCCCACTAACCTGCCCGCTTTTGTGTACACATAACCCGGAGCAGTTGTATGGGTAGCCGTAAATCCGCAAGCAGAATACACACGGCCAGAGCTAAATCTGCGGTGGCAATAACTGATCATCGTTTCATCATCTTTCATTTGTACTGAAGTGAAGTGTTTAATCAATTTTGATGCCCCGCCAATTACCGCATAATTTTTCTTAGCAGATAATCTAAGTAACTCATAAACTGCTTTTTTTGTAAATCTACTTTTTCCAAAGGTAGCGACCATGAATAATTCTCCATTTTTACCTATTAGACCGTAGTTCACGCTGCTAGCACAGTTGCCTTGAATATGATTTTGGTCTAGAAACTCTCTTTTGACATCACTATTGATTTTGATTACTGACAACTTTCTTGCGAAAATTTTGGTTGACAATTTCATCAGGTGCTCAATCCTGCTGATGACAATATCCCATTTGTCATTTAGCTCCCAATCCCAAAACTGCATTAGAGTTATCCCAGCCTTTTCAGCAGCAATAATTTTGTGTAAATGATAGTTTTGATTTTTTACAAACTGCTCTGAATGCCAGTAACCCCCGTTCACTTCAATTCCTAACTTAAAATCTGGAAAATACACATCAATTTCTTTTGGCGCAATAACGCTTCTATTATGAATTTCGACTGCTATCTTTTTTGATTCGAAGTAACTTTTAAACTTTCGCTCTAGTTCTGTTGCGGTATGAGCTACGATGGGCAACCCGTGTTTGTGAAAGTACTTGTTTAAGTTACTGCTACTCACGCCTAGTTCAGACGCGAGCTCTCCAATTGTTTTCACAAGATTTGATGATGAAAGCCAAGACGCATTATTCAACTTAGCTAACACAGAAGGGGTGTAATAGTTACTCTTTCTAGTGTCCGCTGCCTTAGCTGCAATTTTTGAATTTTGCAACGGAACTTTCACTCCGTATCTACTCACATTAGTGGCAGCAATTTTGCCACGAATTTCAGGGCAACCCAACGCATTTTCATACCCATATTTTGCCAAGTTAGATGCTTTAATTTTCTCTTTAACATCTGCTCTTTGAAAATTCGAAGCAACACCATAATTTTCGATAGTAAGTTGCTCGATTTTTGCCTTGACATCTTTGCTCTGTGCTGGATATGCTACCCCAAACTTTTTAATATTTGAAGCAACCACCCGGTCATGAAACTCTTGGGTTTGACTATAGTGAGTAGTTCCGAATTTTTTTAAAGACGCTGCAATGATTTTCTCACTATGATCTCCACGCTGTGATGCCCACTCTACACCATATTTTTTTAAGTTAGTAGCTTTATTTTGCTCAACTGAATGTAATCCAGCACATTTAGAGCAGCAAAACTTATGATATGCCCTACTATCAGGATTCCATTTTAACTTATTGCCGCAAGCACATTGGGGAATACTTTCAATCTGATTTGCAGCATGAAAAATAAGTTGTCTGGGATTCAAAATTCCAGAATCATAATATTTTTTAAAGATAGAATCCCATAACTCTGAATCGATCAGATGCTTTAGGGTTAAATATTTTCTATCTTGTAAGTCTTTAATCGTAATCACCAGTTGAGTCATAGCTGTGGTTACTACTCATTCCCTGTCGAGTATAAGATGGATTTAAGGAGTTCATTTCCAAAATATCGTCTCTAATATTTTGGTTTTGCTTTTCTATATTTAGCACTCTTGTAAAACTATTAGTGATAGCTGATGTGTAGTACGCGAATGGATTTTGAGATTTTGACTCATCAAACTGTAGCCCAACTTGGGTAAGTTGAAGGATAGCCTGTGCCTGCATTTCGTCACGATATGAATAACCACGCCAGTTTGACCTTGTAACATACCGCTCGCACAGTTTCATATACATAATAGCTAGCTTATTGGTGATCTGACCATGCGTTCTGCAAAATTCTCCAGTATTGATGTCACCTTTCCAATGACTCTTGCCAACCAATTGCGGAACCAAGTTGTCGTCTAGCTTGTAATGCTGAAATGATGGAAAGTTTACCTTGACATACTTTTTCGGTGTTGGAGTAGCCAATGCTGGTGGTAAATCGGCATCTAGCTCGCCTAATCCGTCATCAAAGATTTCTGGATCATCAATAACTGATTCTGCCTTTTGTTTAACCTTCTTACCTTTCACGACCTTAGGAACTGTGGGAGCAGCAATTGGGATATGATCCCATGTCATTAGCCGAAAAATGATATCTTGTGGTTTAATACTGCCAACTGAAACAACTGCTAGCTCGCTTCTAGGTTTTTTGCCTCCCATGAGCTCAAGTTCTTGTGATATTCGTGTAAGACGAGTTGCCCTAGCAGCAAGTGCTTCTGGTGGAAAAGTAGCAGTAACTGATTCTGATTCTCCTGTATCTTCGTCAACAATGACACGAGTTTCAGTTTTTTCTTTTAATAACTCTGGAATTTCAGCTAACTCACGAATAATAATATCGTAATCAGCATATTCGGGTTTAACAAAAACGCAATAAGTTGTTTTGCTTTTATGAATTTCTTTAAGAATGTCCTTGTTGTTTAGATAGTTTATTTTTTTAGTTGGTACAATTAGTGATGACATGGAGGCATAATCCTTTAATATGCTACTATTCTAACATGGATAAATATCATATAGCAAGCGAAATGATATGAATAACACCACCTTTTTAAAAACTTTGGCACATAACTATGGCAACTGAAGAAACATCAGCTATAGCTAGACCAGGCACTCCAGAAAATCCGTTCATTGTTGAAGAAACATCAGCTATAGCTAGCCCATACACTCCAGAAAATCCGTTCATTGTTGAAGATCCAGATGAGGTGGCAACGGGTAGCGGATACTCTAATGCAAGGGTGTTAACTGCCGATCAAAAAACTTGGTTGGGAGGCGCTGATCCGAATGATCCATATATTATGGCTAGGATGGAGGGAAGCTCTTTCATACCAAATGAAAGTCTTACTAATTTGGGGTCTAATCTAAGCAATGGTTTAACCAATGGTATAACCACGCTTGGAGCAAATATTAAAAATGGTATTTCAGATACTGTTGATAATATTAGTAATATTGGTAATGGGTTGGCAAATGTCAAAAATAAAATAACCGCATTATTTACTCCAGGAAGCCCTGCTGCAGCAAATGCGGTGCAATCGTTAATCAAAGGATCTGGGGTAAGCGGCGCGCTTTCTGCGTTAGAGAACATCTCTGCTGGAAGGATTCAAGCAGGCGGGGTTCCAATTTCATCTATTTTATCAACTCCGTCTGCTGCAATAGCTAAGTGGGCTAATCCAGATGGCAGCAACAGCTCTTCTGGTGGTGGAAACTCTAGCGATTGGAGGCTAAAAGTCTCACTGATTGATTCGACATTGTTTAGAGGCGGGTTACTTACACCACTTGAAAAAACAGGCGGTTTTATATTTCCTGTAACTCCACAAATCAATATAACTCATACTGCCAAATACTCGTCACTTTCACCTACACATAGCAACTATGCTATGCAGTTTTTTGAAAGTAGTGAAGTAGGGGCAATACAAATAACTGGTGAGTTTCCAGTTCAAAGCGCCGAAGACGGGGAATATCTATTGGCTGGACTATATTTGTTTAGAGCAGCTACTAAAATGTTTTGGGGAGAGGATGCCCTGGCAGGAACACCACCACCAATGTTAAAACTATCTGGGTATGGGGTTGGATATTTACCAGATGTACCTTGTGTATTGACCTCATTACAGCACACTCTGCCTGAGGACAAAGATTACATTAATGTTAACGGAACTTGGATTCCAACACTAAGTACACTAACTATTACGCTACAACCACTGTACAGCAGAAATGCGATGACTAGTTTTGATCTAAAAAGTTTTGCTGCTGGCTCATTACTTTGGAAAGGATTCATTTAATGGCTACTGTGACATATTCCAAATTCAGTCCATACTCAAAAACGAAGTTGTTTGGCCAATTCCTAGATTTAATGGTACCTAGAGATATATCTAAACTAAAATCTGATAAATCTTATACAATTGCTAAAATATATGATAACCGACCAGATTTGCTTGCTTATGACTTATATGGTGATGCTAGACTGTGGTGGGTTTTTTCAATGAGGAACCCGGACGTTCTTAAAGATCCGCTATTTGATTTTGCTGTTGGCAGCACTATATATCTGCCAGATAAAGCAACACTTTTTACTGACTTAGGCATTTAACATCATGGCTGATAAAAATGTATTACATGATTATGCAACTTATACTTATCGAATAAGTTTGCACGCAATAAGCCCATCGAATTTTGAAAAGTTAGTTGATTCACCGTCAGAGTATATCCCAACAAATGTTTTAATATCCAGTGGTGGTGCTCGCGGCAGTAGTTTCCCACGAGACAAGCATTTTCACGAGGATTTTTACTTTGACAAACTTTCGATGGAAACCGTAACTGGGATGAACGCATCTACTAGAAATACCAATGCTGTATCACTTAACTTTACAATAATTGAACCGTACGGGCTCACATTGCTCAATAGGTTAATTGATGCGTCAAGTGAACTTGGTGCTGAAAATTTTAAAACAATGCCGTTTATACTGCAAATTGATTTTTTTGGTTCTAAGGATGATGGCATTCCAACACAAATAACCGAGATAACTAAACGAATACCGATTCGGTTTCTTGAATTTAAAATGAAGGTTTCTAACAAAGGCGGAGTTTATGAAATTTCAGCCACACCATATGGGCACACTGCTTTTGAAGAGACCGCTGTCACTACCCCAGTTAAACTGGAAATAATGGCCAAAACAGTAGGAGAATTTTTCAATGCCCACGCCCATGACCCTGGTAATTTAGCTCAAGTTGGTGAGGTAGTTTCTAAACGTGTTGCTCTGCAAAATGCTGTTACTAGCGCACAACGATCACAACGATCAACACTAAATGATGCTACCGCATCGGCACGAGTGGAAAAAAGTAAAAAAGATCTAGCTGCTTTCTCGGGAGTAACACCAGCACCAGTTCAAATTACTAGCTATGCCGAAGCTGTAAACAAGTGGAATGATACTTTACAACTAGAAGGACTAATTGAAGTAGCAGATGTCATATCATTTGAAGTTGATAAAACTTTTAAGGATTCGACATTTCCCAAGGCCTCTGAAATTGCCAAAGATGCTGTAGAGATGAAGCAAATTACTGATAAGCAAAATGGATTAGTTACCGCACGACATACAAAAGAAGGTGACGAAGTCCTTATTCCAATTAATCAAGGTACTCCTATAACTGAAGTAATTGGCATTGCATTGCGAAATAGCAAATATATACGTGATCAAGTTTCTGAAGAACCATCAGATAAGACTGGGTTTATAGATTGGTTTAAAATTATTCCAAAAGTTAAATTGCGTGCTTACGACAAAATTCGTAAAACTTTTGCCAAAGAGTACATTTATGTTATAAAAAAATTTAGAGCTTCAAATACTGAAAACAGATTTGCTGCAAAAACAATACCAAGCAAATCAGTTAAAGATTACAACTATATTTTTACTGGAAAAAATGACGATGTGCTAGATTTAGATATGACTTTTGACACTACTTATTTTACTATTGACTCTGCTAAGAATAAAAATTTAGATAATGTGAATGGAACACCAAACGCAAATAATGTGGGAACTGATGAAAAGTCCAAAAGTGCCAACTATAAAGATAGTAAGCCAGGGCAAAGCAAAGAAAACGATGCCCTTAAACCACAGCTTCATTACTCTGCTAATTCGGCAGCCACTGTATCAAATGAGTTAAACTCAATGGAAAGAAAAGTAGGTGAACTTCAAGCTCAGATGCTATCTAGTTCTGCAGGCGACATGCTTAGTGTTGAATTAAAAATAATAGGTGACCCTGCGTTTATTAAACAAGATGATATATTATACTCACTCGCATCTGGTGAAACTACTCCTGACGGCGGGATTGTAACAGACAACGAAGAAATTTATTGTAACTTAACTTTTTTGACTCCAACCGATTATGATGATTCGACGGGATTAGAAGATCCGAAACAATCAAAATATACATCTAGTGTATTTTCAGGGTATTATAGAGTTCTTATAGTTACAAGCGAATTCCATCATGGGCAGTTTACTCAAACTTTGCATTTAGTAAGATCATCAATACAACCAGAAAAATAATTTATGGCTTCAAATAATAGAATAGGAACTAAAACACCAAACTGGGTCAACCCAGCAGCAACTCCGGGTGTACTACTGAGCCCTGGCCCGTATATTGGGATTGTTAAAAACAATGTGGATGCTAATAGGTCTGGCAGGATAGAAGTCTTTATTGAAGAATTTGGGGGACTTGAAGGTCAGCCGTCACATTGGGTAACTGTACAGTATGCTAGCCCTTACATGGGAGCTTCACGATGGCCCGGTGTTAGAACCGCCAAAAACAAGAAAAACACATTCAAAACAGTTAACCATACTTACGGAATGTGGTTTACCCCACCTGACATCGGAAACTTTGTGCTAGTTACTTTCGTTGGCGGCAAAATTTCACGTGGATTTTGGTTTGCTTGCATAATGCCTGAGTTGACGCACTATGCCATTCCGGGTATTGCTGGGTCTAACTTTTTAAAATTACCTGAGGATGCAGCATTGGCAGCGGCAGTAGATCAACCGCCATATCCTGTAGTAGAATATAATGATGCCAACGAAGAAAATATTGGAAGAGAAAACGAGTTTTTAGTTATTCCAAAACCGATACATGAACCGCAGTTTCTGCATCTTCTTAAAGAAGGGCTAGAGAACGATAAAAAACGCGGCGTATTAACCAGCAGCTCACAACGTGAAAGCCCTAGTAGGGTGTTTGGTATTAGCACACCGGGCCGTGATGGACCTGATAAAGACAAAGATACTCAAGCTGTTGAAAACAGACTAGGCGGGCATACGTTTGTAATGGATGACGGAGATGAAGACGACCAAAATGATTTAATACGGTTGCGGACAGCAGCTGGCCATCAGATTCTGATGAACGATAGTGAAAAAGTAATCTACATCAGCAACTCATCGGGCACTGTATGGATGGAGTTTACTGATGACGGAAAAATACATGTGTTTTCAGAATCTGATGTAAATGTGCGGTCCAATGGAACTCTTAATCTGCATGCTGAAAAAGACATTCACATGCATGCTAAAGAGAATATTACAATGTGGGCCGGCACATCAATACGCGAGCAAGCAAAAGACTTTTCTATTAAAGGCACTACCATCTTGAAGATGTTTGGCCAGGAGACTGAGTTGTCTTCAGGTAGTACATTGAAGCTGCAATCAGCTACCACTGGATCTTGGGGGAATGGTGGAGACTTAGTTCTGTCAACTGGTGGTAAAATTCATCTCAATTCGATGGCCGCCCCTAGTGTGCCCACCCCGCCCAATGTTCCTATTAACTCTTTCAAAGAAACAACTCCGACAAAACCCGCACCAATTTATAAATATAAAGTTAATTCCACAATAACTTCTACTGTAGCAGAACTAACTGCACACGAACCATGGGTTAAACACGCTAGTGGATCGTCTGGTGGAGGTGCCAGTGGATCGTCTGGTGGAGGTGCCAGTGGATCGTCTGGTGGAGGTGCCAGGGGATCGTCTGGTGCTGGACCTGCTAATGCTAGCAAGCAAGGGGTGCTTAAACCAACTATTACTAATGACGATATTTTAAAGCAAACACCGGGGGTTGATGGTATTGGTAAGATGAGCCCGGCTGATGTGGCAGCGTTAAAAGCACAGTTGGCCAAAACAGAGTCAGGTGGTAAGTATGATGCTCAAAATCAGTTTGGATATGTTGGTAAATACCAGTTTGGCTCAGCCGCATTAGCTGATCAAAAGTATATGAAGCCAGGGGTCAAGCAGAGCGTTGCAAACATGAACAATCCAGACAACTGGACTGGTAAAGATGGTGTCCGCAGCATTGAGGATTTTAAAGCTAACCAAGCTGTTCAAGAAAAAGTTATGGATACTAATTTAGCAAATAATTTTAAACAACTTTCTAGAAGTAAAACTGTTACATCGGAATCCAGTTCAGCAGACATTGCTGGTAAGTTGTCAGTGGCTCACTTACTTGGCGCTGGTGGTGCAAGCAAATGGGCCAAGGGTGGGGGTGGGCAAGATGCCAATGGTACGACAGGTGATAAATACTATAACAATGGTAAATATGCAGTAGTGACGGCTGCTGCTAAAAACAATCCGCCAACATCGGGATAGCATATGGCACTCTATAATGGGTTTTCAACAGTTAATCGCAGCAAGAAGTTTGTAATACACGACTTTGAGCTGGCGAAGCAGGATTTAATGAATCACCTTTTAATTAAAAAAGGTGAAAAAATCATGGACCCTAACTTTGGAACCATAATATGGGGTGTTTTGTTTGATCAGCTGACAGATGATCTTAGAGACACAATATCAAAAGATGTAACTAAAATAGTTAACTCGGACCCTAGACTCATTGCAAACAGTATTACACTAACTGAATATCAACACGGAATTCAAGTGGCGATAGAGCTAACCTTTATCGAAACTGATCAAACAGACATACTCTACATCAACTTTTCACAGCCAAAGTAAACTATTACGCCTTGATTCAAGGTAAAGATTTAGCTGTACGAGTTAACGATCGTGTGCGATCGCTCAGGATAAATACTATATCATAGTCAAGGGTCATAGCAATGTCTTCATCATCACGCCAGCACAGTTTACTAGCCGCAGAGGATTGGAAAAAAATATACCAAACCTTCCGCGAAGCAGATTTCCAATCTTACGATTTCGAAACTCTGCGCAAGAGCATGATCGACTATTTGAAACTGTATTATCCAGAGGATTTTAACGATTTTATCGAATCAAGTGAATACATTGCACTAATTGACTTGATAGCATTTTTGGGTCAAAGTTTAGCATTCAGATCTGACTTAAATGCAAGGGAGAGCTTTATTGACACGGCAGAACGTCGTGACAGTATTTTAAAACTAGCTAGACTGATTAACTACAGCCCAAAACGAAGCATACCAGCGTCGGGATTTCTTAAGATTGAATCAATATCCACTAGTGAAAAGTTAACAGACTCAACTGGAGTAAGTATTACTGGTCTTCCTATAACTTGGAACGATACTACAAATAACAATTGGCTAGAGCAGTTTACCCTCATTATTGACGCTACATTAATAGATAATCAAACTATCGGTAAATCGGGTAATTCACAACTAATTAATGGAATCACAAATTCTGAATACACTGTTAATTTAACAACAGGCACTCAGCCTGTATTTGCTTTTAATGCCATTGTTAACGGAGCTCAAACTCCATTTGAAATTGTCAGCGCAACCTCCATCGGGCAGCAATACATTTATGAAGTACCACCCATAGCAAACAATAGATTTAATCTGCTGTACCGCAACGATAACCAAGGCAACGGTAGCATTAACACTGGATTCTTTCTGCATTTTAAGCAAGGAGCATTGAGCACACTAGATTTCAACCTTGAAGAATCTTTAGCTAACCGTGTATTAACAGTTGGGTATAATGGAATCAACAACTCAGACATATGGTTATACTCCTTAGATGTGAATGGCAATGTTGATGTGAAATGGGCTCCAGTGCCAACTGTTGCTGGTATTAATGTAATATATAACAAGTCAGTGGATAAAAATCTATTTCAAATCAACACTACAGTAAATGATAATATTGATTTGGTGTTTGGAGATGGGGCATTTTCAAATATACCTGTCGGAAACTTTAGGTTATATTTTAGAACAGGTAATGCCCAGGCATACAAAATTTTGCCAACTGACGTTCAAAACGCATCATTCTTAATTCCTTATGTGTCGCGTGACGGAAATGTTGAGACATTATCGATCTTTGCGTCATTAAACTACACTGTGTCTAATGCTGCCGCTAGTGAAACATCTGAAGAGATTAGACAAAAAGCGCCGCAACAATTCTACACTCAAGGTAGAATGGTCACGGGTGAGGATTACAATATTGTACCATACACTAACTACGCCAATATAGCCAAAGTAAAAGCAGTTAACAGGTCAAGTAGTGGGGTAAGCAGATTTATTGATGTAAACGATAGCAGCGGCAAGTATTCAAGTACTAACATCTTTGCTCAAGATGGTGTTCTGTACAAAACTGCTCAAGAATACGAGCTAAAGCTGTCTTTCTTGAATACGAACACTATTGGGCAAATTATTAGTGACACTGTGACCAATATTTTAAACACACGAGAGTTACTTCATCGCTACTACGATGAAGTAACTGCCTATCAATATCCGAACGCAGAATGGGTAATGAGTTCATTAAATATTGGCGGTAGCACTGGATATTTTAACAATATATCAACTGGGCAAATACTTCAACTTGGAAATATTACCAGCACTGCTGGGTCACATATTAAAGTCGGGGCATTGATTAAATTCACTGCTGGACCAGAAAAATACTTTAACGCGCAAAATGTAATACTTCAAGGAGTTCCGAAATACGACGGAGACAAGTTATACATATATGCTTCAGTAGTATCTGTGCTTGGCGACGGTACTAATGGTGGAGCAGGGACTATGCTAAATGGGCAAGGGCCAGTAACATTAAGTATTAAAGTTCCGACGGGTGCGGCTGTCCATTCTATTATACCAAGATATAGTAACACACTAACCACAAAGACTATTCAAGAAATGGTTACTGCTGTTGCTGTAAAATCTAACTTTTACTTGAAATATAATGCAGGGCAAAGTGAATGGGAAATAACCATTGGCAATGCATATGACAATGACTGGCTTATTAAATTTGAAAACGTTGCTAATGTAGGGTATTCTGTATTCTGGCGTGGGCTGTCTTACATATTTGAAAGTACTAAAGAAACTAAATTTTATTACGATAATAAAGTCAAAATATATGACAGCAAAACTGACACTGTTATTCAAGATAATATTAAGTTTTTGAAAGTTAACACACAACCGCTGACTTCGCTACCAATTGGGTTGGATTACCGTATGAATATATTATCTAATATTACAGAGGCGGATGGGTATGTAAATCAAAATAAAGTAACCCTGACTTTTACTGACAATAATGCTGATGGAATTCCTGATGATCCATACATTTACAAAAGTCTAGTAGACAGCAGCAATATTGTATTTTTTAAGAAAGTTATTAGTTATGATAGTTTTATTCAATGGGAGCCATTTGACTCTTCTTTAGTTGTTACATTATATACTAGTGTCTCAGAGATACCTATTTCTCAACATAGTGAGGGGAAAGTATTTTATATTCAATCAACCACACCAGAATTTTATGTGTTAATGAATCTTCAAGGCGCTTACTCATTAGTGAGATCTACTGATTATGTAGCTAAGAATGGTAGGGGCAGCCTCTATTTTCAGTACATGCATAACAGCCCGGGCAATAATAGAATAGATCCAAGTCCGAATAATATTATTGACATCTATGTGTTAACTAAGGAATATGCAGAAGCGTATAGTCTTTGGATAAAAGACACGACTGGAAAAATTGAAGAGCCGCAACCTCCAACTACTGAAGAGCTATCGTTAGCATATGCCGGTTTACAAAAATTGAAGGCAATAAGCGATACAATAGTGTTAAGTTCTACTAAGTTCAAGCCCTTATTTGGTCCCACTGCTGAGTTGTCTTTACAAGCAACGTTTAAAGTAGTTAAAAATGCAGCCGTAAACATAAGTGACAATGAAATTAAATCGAGGGTTATAACTGCTGTAAATAATTATTTCGACACAGCAAACTGGGATTTTGGAGAGTCGTTCTACTTCAGTGAGCTAAGTGCGTATCTTCATGCGACACTAAGCCCAGCAGCCTCATCTATTATTATCGTACCCGTTGATGCAAAATCACTATTTGGTAATCTGTATCAAATTAACGCTGAAGCCAACGAGCTCTTAACTAGTTCTGCTACAGTGGCTAATGTTGAGATTATCAGCGCGATCACTGCAGCAACTCTTAACGCGAACGTAGCAGGGTAAATACATTACTGCACTGTACACACATGACAACAAGAACAATAAACTTTTTACCAGATGTCTTTAAGACACCAGCAAATCAGAAATTTTTGAAGGCTACTCTTGATCAGTTAGTATCTGAGCCGCAGTTTAAGAAACTGAATGGATATATTGGTAGAAAGTTTTCGCCGACTTTTAACAAAGCCGACAATTACTTGCCAGAGAATTCTCGTAATAGATCTCAGTATCAGCTTGAACCGTCTGTTGTAGTAACTGACGAGCTTAAAAATGTCAAGTTTTTTGCTAGTTACACTGACTTACTAAACAAAATCTATTATTATGGTGGTAATATTTCGAACCACTCTAGATTGTTTGAAAATGAAGCGTATTCATACGACGGGTTAATAGATTTTGACAAACTAATAAACTTTAACCAGTATTACTGGATACCCGAAGGTCCAGCTGCTATTGAAATATACACTGGGGCAGTAAACTTATTTGATAACTTTGTAGTTTCTCGCAATGATAGACTTGGGGCGTACCAAATATCAGGGTTTGGCAGTGTTGAGAACCCAACAATTACTCTTGCTCGTGGCGGCACTTATACTTTTCAACTTAACCAACCTGGGTCAAATTTTTGGATTCAAACCGAACCGGGTCTAGCTGGCAAGCAACGATTCCAGAGAAATATTTCAACCCGCGACGTGTTGGGGGTAGATCGTAATGGTGCTGATAACGGCGTTGTTACTTTTACTGTGCCGCAAGCAGATGCCCAAGACTTTTTCAAACGTATGCCTACAATTTCGCTGTCAGAATCTGACAGATCGTTTGCCACTAATCTAACTTATGATCAGATTGATTCACAACTGTGGAGTAATATAGTTGCAAAATTTGGGGGTATTGACGGTGTAACCGATGCCTCCCTCCTGCAAAATACTCCGAGAATCATATTCCTGCAAAATCTAATCGAGCCAACCACTTGGAATGATGCTGGGGTATATAATCGTGCAGACTACGGAGTAGAAAAATATGATGAAGGGCAAGATATACCACAATCAAAGCAATTTGATATATGGCAAATAAATCTTGAACTTACTGATGACGGCGATTATATTGTTAACGTAGATTGGAATTCCACATTTCCTGTGTCAAACAAAATACACATAACAACCGGTAATGAAAATGCGGGCAGGGATTTTTATCGTAAGGACTTGTCTACTATTGAGGTAGTTCCTGCTTTAACTGCTGAAAAAGATTTACTATTTTTTAATGATGGCACTGATCAACAGTTTTACGGGCAAATAAAACTAGTAAATGATACTTCATCTATAATTGATGTGAATGACATTATTGGCAAACCGCAGTATTCATTAAAAGTTGGGGAAAAGACGCTGACACTGTCCAACGGTATGAAAATTAAATTTAACGCTACGGTAACCCCAGAAAGTTATATCAATAATTTTTATTATGTAGAAGGTGTCGGAAAATCTATTAGGCTAGTCAAAACTGATTTAATGCAAACACCAGAGTTAGATTTTAAAGGTATTACTACTATTCCGTTTGATATTTATGGATATAGCATTGACAACTTTGATCAAATTTTAAACGGCCCGACTAACCCAGATTATATTACAATCAACAGGTCGTCAGTTGATGCTAATGCATGGTCAAGAAGTAATAGATGGTTTCACCAAGATATTATACTGCAATCTGCTATATTCAACAATGTTGACCCTGACTTTGATCATGCTTTCAGAGCTACTAGGCCTATAATTGAGTTTGACCCAGATTTACAGTTGTTTAACAACGGTAGGGTTGGGGTCAATAATATTGATGTTGTTGATTTTTCCATTACTAATGCGTTGCTATATATTGAAGGCACTATCTCGACATATTTTACTGACTTAAAGTTTTCAGATGGGATGACTGTCATTTTTGCCAATGATAACGACCCAACAGTAAGAAATAGAGTATACAAAGTAAGGATAGTTTCTGTAAATGACGAAATAAGAGTACATTTAGTAAAAGTGGGTGATATTCTTCCGTATGATGTAGTGACCCCAAGATTGGGTATTACGCTACCACTTAAACCTTTGTCAAGCACTACTCCGTATGATGTTACCTTCAATCGCAATAATCGTCAGATAGATATTTCCGCTGTCGGTGCTGCAAACTTTAACTCTATAGCTGACATATCTTTAGACGGAGTTATGAGTGCGACCATTGGGATCGTGCTTGGCCACAGTTTTTGGTTCAACGGTAATTCTTGGGCTCATTCACAGCAAAAAACAAATATCAACACTATGCCACTGTTTGACATAGTAGATGAAAATCTGGTTAGTTTTTCTGATCAAACCGTGTATGTAAATACTGAGTTTACGGGATCGCCAATATTTTCTTATACCTTAGGTAGTGGGGTTACGGACTCAGTTTTGGGGTTCCCGATAGCATATCGCAGTATTGCTAATACTGGTGACATTTTGTTTACGAACAATGTTGATGCAGATTCTTTTAACTACCTGTCTGGCATTACCACTACATCAATCAAACTGAATACTGGATTTGTACCAGTTATCGTTTCGAGATTTCAGCTTAAAAAGAAAAATGTTTGGGTAACTGAAGATCAAAGTACAAAACAATATCAATTATTCTCCAATATTTGCGATGGAATTACTTCATATTATGAGATAGATATAACTCCGACTGACCTGACTATTATGCCGTCGGTATTTTTGTATGTTAATGGCACCTTAATTCAGGAACGCGATTTAGAAAACAATACTCAGTATGAGATTGTTAAGGTAGGGGATGCTTCAAGCGGTGTTCCGTCAGTGTTGACATTATATGTAAAATACCCTATCGTTAAAGATGATAGGGTAGACTTCCTAATCTACTCTACTAGACAATCTAATATTGGATATTACGAAATACCAGAGAATTTAGAGTTAAACGCACTTAATGAATCATTCTCGCACATTACTCTAGGGCAAATGCGTAAGCATGTTTCGAAGATAGCAGAGAAGTCTCCTGAACTAGTTGGTGTTCCGCTGGCAAGCAACAACCTGCGTGATCTAGATATTAAATCTCGCGGCGGGAACATTTTGCAGCATAGTGCTCCGATGATTTATAGCTCATTGTTTTTATTGAATGATGAAGTAAACTTTGTGGATAGTATTCACGCAGCTCAATTTGAATATTCAAAGTTTAAATACAAGTTCCTTGAAAATTCTGGTGAAATTGCAGTAAATCACGGTAATGTACCGGCAACTGTTGACGCCATTATGCTTAAAATAAATGCAGTTAACAATATTCAAATGCCATGGTACTATACTGACATGGTGCCATATGACCAAAATAAGAAAGTTATTGAGTACATAGTATTGGCAACTGAAATCTTGGAATACGAAATTCCAACGATATTTGATGACACAAAACTAAGCAACCAAGCAATATTAGTTTATGTAAACGGTGTTCAACTAATTAAAAATCATGACTATGAGTTTAGCAAAACTAGACCAGCTGTCGTTTTTAAACATTTTCTTGAATATGATGATGTAATTGCCATTGTACTTTATGCTGATACTGATGGCTGCTATGTTCCAGAAACTCCAACAAAACTAGGATTATATCCTAAGTTTACTCCAGAGATATTTCTTGACGACACCTACCTTACACCAATGCAAGTAATTCGTGGTCATGACGGAAGTATTACCCCAGCATTTGGCGATGTGCGTGATGAGTTACTTCTTGAATTAGAGAAAAGAATATACAACAATATTAAAGCAGAGTACGATCCGACAGTATTTGACATCAACAGTATTTTACCAGAACGATTCAGAAATTCTGGATATACAAAATCAGAATTTGACAATATTATTAGTAGCAGTTATACCCAATGGCTGGGGTCAAACCGTGTAGCCATAACAGCAAATGACTGGTTTGATGAAAACAACTTTTTCACCTGGAATTACTCTAGCAACCGTATTACCAATGCTGATCCAAGACTAAACAATACCATATTACCGGGATATTGGAGAGGCATATTTCTATTTTTATACGGGACAGACGCCCCACATACTAGACCATGGGAATCACTTGGATTCTCAGAAAAACCTGAATGGTGGAACACATATTACGGAGTAGCGCCTTATACCGGCGGCAACTTGGTGTTATGGAGAGATATAGAGCAAGGATTGATTCGTGAAGGACCGCGTGCAGGCATTAACAAACTGTATGCAAGACCTGGTGTCACAAAAATTATTCCAGTTACTGATTCTGGCGAATTGCGGGCACCACTAACATTTTTAACGCATGTATCCGACACTGGGACTGCGAAAGCACCATTTAAAATGGGGGATATTGGGCCAATTGAATCTGCTTGGCGAAGAAGCAGCGACTATCCGTTTGCAGTGCAGCAAGCAATTGCTTTAATGCGTCCTGGTGTTTATTTCGGAAGTTTAGCTAGTACACAAAAATATCGTCGCCACCTATCGACTAACCAGTTTTTCATTCAAGATACTAAACAAAAAATAACTCCATACGATTTTGTTTTCAACGGCGAAAACATTGACGGCACAATAATGCGCAATGCGGGTTATACAAACTGGATCGTTGACTATGCTACCAGTCGTGGTGTTAATCCTATCACACTACTTCACAAATATGTAGACAGATTGTCAATCAATCTTGGCTATAAGGTAGCGGGCTTTACTGACAAAAACTATTTAAAAATTTATGCTGAGCAAAGCAATCCAAACAGTGTTAACAATTCAGTAGTAATACCTGATGAGAACTACAAGGTATATCTATATAAATCGTCTCCGGTATCAGTCATCAATTATAGTGCGTTAGTTATAACTTCTACTGCAGCTGGGTTTACTGTGTCGGGATACGATGTAAATAACCCAATCTTTAAAATTATACCAAGCAATACAGCTTCATCTAAACACATTGTAAAAGTTTTAGAATTAGCTGGTACGATTTATGAGGGTTGGGAAGATACTGTAATAGATATTCCTTACGGGCAAGAATTTAAAAACACACATCAAGTTGTTGACTTCATTGTAAGTTATGGTAGATATTTAACATCACTTGGACTCCAGTTTAAAACATTTGATCAATCACTTGGTGAAGAAAGAAATTGGGAGTTATCGGTCAAGGAATTTTTAACTTGGGTGCAGCAAGGATGGGGCAATGGTAGTTTGCTGGTGCTATCTCCAGTTTTGAATGAGTTCACAGTAATACATCCGACTGCTGTAGTAGATAAGATTGAAAACTCTAGACTAGGTTCTAAGATACTCGATGTTGGATTTAACTTTATCCCACCAAAGCAAAGCTCTATTGAACGCAATGACGGGGTATTTTCAATAACTACTCCGGCGGATCGCACAATTGGACTGGTGTCGCTTGCATTAGTTCAGTATGAGCATGTGCTGATATTTGACAATCAAACTGAGTTTAAAGATATTATCTACTCGCCTGCATTGGGAAATCGACAATATAGGTTAAAACTCATTGGCAATAAGACAGATAATTGGGCAGGGCAACTAAGTTTGCCAGGATTTATGCATACCAATTCAGATATCTCTGGCTGGGAAGTATTTAGAGATTACAACAAAGGTGAGTTAGTTCAATACAAAGGAAATATTTATACGGCTTTGGCTAAGATTCTTGCAAGCGACAATTTTGACTTTTCAAAATGGAAGCAAGTGGATTCTACTTTTTTCAAATCTGGAATTATTCCAAATCTGGCATATGGTGCTGGTAGATTTGAAAACATGTATGACATTGATGGGCAGGTTCAAGATAACAACTTAAACTCACTTAGTGATGGCCTAATAGGAAATCAATCTAGAAGCTACCTAATAGATTTGGGTATTTCACCAACATCTCAATCCAAAT
>Ga0210011_1000896_pt1 | contig 29961 bp, 23 predicted proteins | sample CryGeymeta201502_FD_183972 | JGI IMG/M metagenome (GOLD analysis project Ga0210011, IMG submission 183972) | Groundwater microbial communities from Crystal Geyser aquifers in Utah, USA - Crystal Geyser metaG 2015-02 (SPAdes) (version 2) | ecosystem: Environmental > Aquatic > Deep subsurface >...
ACAACATGACCAACAAAACAAACATTCAACCCATGAATTATCCGATTGGTGTTTCGGATTTTAAAGAAATTGTGAGTGGTCACTATACGTTTGTTGACAAGAGTTTATTTATACAAGATGTGTTAGATGATAGCGCTAAAGTGATTCTTATCACACGCCCACGCCGATTTGGTAAAACACTCAATATGTCGATGCTGCGCTATTTTTTCGATAGGATCGATGCCGCCGACAATCGCAAGCTATTCGAGCATTTGGCGATTGCTCAAGCTAAAACTAGACATGACACATGCTGTTTTGAATTTCAAGGAAAATACCCGGTTATCTTTTTATCGCTGAAAGGTATTAAGGCACCGACATACGAGGTAGCGTATCAAAAGATAGTATCGTTGATGAGTCGCCTTTATCAGGAGCACCATTACCTGCTTGAGTCTACCATGCTGTTTCCTCAAGATAAGCAGAGGATACAGGACATTATCGCTGAAAAAGCATTAGCTACTCATGTGGAAGATGCTTTAAAAAACCTGACTCGGTATTTATCGCTACACCATCATGCAAAAACAATCCTGTTGATTGATGAATATGACACACCCATTCATGCCGCGTATCTCTCCACACCACGCTATCACGATGAGATGCTAAATTTCATGCGTGGGTTTTTAGGCGAAGCCTTAAAAGATAATGAGTTTTTGCATAAAGGAGTCGTTACAGGGATTTTACGTATTGCTCAGGCGAATTTGTTTTCAGACTTGAATAATATTGATGTGTACACGCTTTTGCGAAAAGATTACGCTCAATATTTTGGTTTTACGCCGGATGAAGTTCAACAACTCGTGCTGGACTCCGGGCTTGCTATTCAGCTTGATGCGATTCAGTCGTGGTACAATGGTTATCAGATCGGTGACACGGTTTTGTATAACCCATGGTCTATGCTTTGCTGCCTTAAGCAACAAGGTCATCTACAGTCCTACTGGATTGAAACAGGTGAGGCCGGTTTACTTGGCGTGGCGCTTCGTAAGCAATCGATTTACGTTAAATTACAGCTCCAGCAGCTGATGGAAGGCGAGACCATCGAGGTTAAGCTGGACTATCGAACGTCATTGCTTGATATTGAGCGTAACCCTGTCGCTGTGTGGACCTTGCTCGTGTTTTCAGGTTATCTGAACGCACGCCCCACGCATTTTAGCGATGACGGAAAAATTACATGCCAGGTATCGATACCGAACCGTGAAGTTTCAGGAGCTTATTTACGCTTTGTTCAAAACTGGTATGAAAACGCCTTAACCGATGGTCATTACATGGCTTTGTTGGATGCTTTAACCCACGGTCGTGTCGAACAATTTCAGGAGTTATTGCAAACCTACATCGAGCAATCGTTAAGCTATTTTGATTTAGGTAAAAAAACGCCTGAAAAAATCTACCACGTTTTCATGCTGGGGTTATTGGCAGGCTTGCGTAGTGAATATTTGATTCAGTCAAACAAAGAAGCGGGTTATGGACGTTTTGATTTGGCGCTTGTGCCCCATGATACGACAAAATTAGGTATCCTGATGGAGTTTAAGAGCGTGGAAGATGATAAAGACCTGGATGCATCGGCGCAGAGCGCTTTGAATCAAATCAAACACCATCATTACACAAGCCTATTGCACCAGCACGGTATTAAAAAACAATTAGCACTAGGCATAGCTTTTTCTGGAAAGCAGGTTGTTGTACGAGCGGATGGGGATATGAGGTCATTTATTTAAATGATTTTGCTTTTGTTCTCTTTACATGATGCGATGAGAAGTATACAGTAGTGTTCATGAAGTACATGACGATGATGATTGATGTTCGTCTTGTGCGCCAAAGGAGTGGTGCTCCCGTAGCATGATGTGGCGGGGTTGTAATAGGGAATATGTAAAGATGTCTTCTAACGGTCATAATAATAACGATAATAGCCATTGGTACCTTATACAGTGCAAACCTCGAGAAAGTTTTCGAGCAGCCATGCATCTAGAAAATCAAGGTTATACCTGTTTTCACCCGACCTATTATGTCAAACGAAAACGTGCAGGCTCTGTTACGCTCGTGCTCGAACCGCTATTTCCTCATTATCTTTTTATTCAACTTGGCCCCTCTGATAATTGGTCTTTTATTCGTTCCACACGCGGTGTGAGTCGCCTTGTTTATTTTGATGGCATCCCCGCAAAATTAGATACGTTCATGATCGATGCCCTACAATGGCAGTGTGCCAAATTAAAAGGTGAGCCCGTTCAGCCTTTGTATCAAGTGGGTGATGCGGTGGTGATTACGCAAGGTTGTTTTAAACAAATTGAAGCCGTGGTTACCGCAGTGAGCGGCGATGAACGCGTATGTTTATTATTAAATTTATTTAATCGTCAGCAATCCGTCGAGTTACCTGTGGAAGTGTTAGAGAAAGTTGCATAAGAAATAATAAAAATAATTGAGCAGTAGGTGTTCTTTGGGAAATGACACATTAAAATCCAAGGGCGGTAGCGTGTTTTCAGGAAGAAATCGTGTCTAATTTAAAATCGTTTAACAAAATCTCAGTCATCGGCCTTGGTTATATCGGGCTTCCTACGGCAGCTGTTTTAGCGTCGCGTAAAGTTCGTGTGGTCGGTGTCGATGTTAACCCACTCGCAGTCGAGACGATCAATCAAGGTAAAATCCATTTAGTTGAGCCTGATTTAGATATTCTCGTTCATGCTGTGGTTTCTGAGGGTTATCTTCGAGCTACATTAGAGCCTGAACCTGCCGACGCGTTTTTAATCGCGGTTCCAACGCCGTTTAAAGAGCACCATCAACCGGATTTGAGTTACATTCAAGCCGCGGCTCATGGTATTGCGCCTGTATTAAAACCAGGGGATTTGGTTGTGCTTGAATCCACCTCGCCCGTGGGTGCAACCGAACAATTGGTCGCGTGGTTGGCAGAAGCGCGGCCAGATTTAACCTTTCCTCTTCAGCATGGTGAGCAATCCGATATTCGCGTTGCCTATTGTCCCGAGCGGGTATTGCCGGGCCATGTGCTACGTGAGTTGGTTCAAAACGACCGCGTGATTGGTGGCCTGACCAAGGCCTGTTCAGACAGAGCCATCCAACTTTATCAGCTCTTTGTTGAGGGCGCGTGTGTGGTGACGGATGCTCGTACCGCTGAAATGTGCAAATTAACAGAAAATAGTTTTCGAGATGTGAACATTGCGTTTGCTAATGAGTTGTCCATGATTTGCGACAAACTTGATATTCATGTCTCATCATTAATAGCCTTAGCTAACCGCCATCCTCGCGTTAATATTTTACGCCCAGGTCCTGGGGTAGGCGGGCATTGTATTGCGGTAGACCCTTGGTTTCTTGTGAGTAGCGCACCCAGCGAGGCGCGTCTTATTCGCACAGCACGCGAAGTGAATGACAGCAAACCCGCTTGGGTGCTTGAGCAAGTCAATCAAGCGGTGGCTGAGCATCTGAGTACACACCCAGCAAAAACCACGCAAGATGTAACCATTGCTTGTTTTGGCCTCAGTTTTAAAGCGGATGTTGATGATTTGCGTGAGAGCCCGGCGCTTCAGATTGTAGAAGACATTGCCAAGAACCACGGCGGTCCGGTTTTGGTTGTTGAGCCAAATATTCAAACCTTGCCAGAAGCCTTGTCATCATGCGTTCAGCTGATGGACAATCATGAAGCTGCGCTTGCCGAGTCGGATGTGCTGGTGTTGTTGGTTGATCATAAAGCTTTTAAGAACATGACCCATTTATTTGAAGCGAGACATCGTATCATTGATACGCAAGGGACATGGACATTGCGTTAATTAAAAAGCAATCGATACAAGGAATGTAGCATGATGTTAAAACGCCATATTTGGAGCGAATTAGAAGCACAGGCTCATCTTCTTTCCAAAACGACATTAAAAACGTTATACAAAAGCGCACCTGAGCGCGACATACGATTTAAATATTCAGCCTGTGGTATAACACTCGATTTCTCAAAGCAGAAGATAACGAACGAAGCGCTTCAATTACTGATTGATTTAGCGAACAGCTGCCAACTTAAAGACAAAATTCATGCATTAATGTCGGGCGCGAAGGTGAATACCTCTGAAAATAGAGCCGCGTTGCATACAGCATTACGGGTACCCGAGTACAAACCTTTTTGGCTTGATGGACGTGACATTATGTTAGACGTGTTTAACGCACGTGAGCAGATGGAAGCCATGGCTGAAAAAATTAGATCGCAAGCGTGGCTTGGGTACACACATCAAGCGATAACGGATGTGATTAATATTGGCATGGGCGGGTCAGATTTAGGCATAAAACTTTGCTTAAACGCGCTGTACGATGATGAATCAAGTGCATTACGCTTTCATTTTATATCCGATGCCGATCCCGATACGTTTAAACGTACGGTTTTAAAACTGAATCCAGCAACAACCTTATTCATTGTTTCATCAAAATCATTCACGACCCAAGAAACGCTTTTTAACATGAAACAGGCCATGGATTGGATCGGTTCACGTGATGCTTTTGAACAGCATTTTATTGCGGTCACCGCGTACCCTAAAAAAGCCCATGCTTTTGGTATTCAACAGGTTTTACCCCTTTGGGAATGGGTGGGTGGGCGTTATTCGGTATGTTCCGCCGTGAATCTCATGACCATGATTGCCATTGGCCCGGATAAATTTAAGGCTTTCTTAGCCGGTGCCCATGCGATGGACGAACACTTTAAAAATACATCGTTTGATAAAAATTTGCCTGTGCTTGCCGCGTTACTGGGTATTTGGAATACTAATTTTAACAATATTCATACCTTGTTGATGCTCGTGTATTCAAGTCGCCTAGAGCCGCTTGTACCCTACATCCAGCAGTTGGATATGGAAAGTAACGGAAAACATATTGATCGAGATAATCAAGCGGTGCCTTATGCAACAGGGCCCATTGTGTGGGGTGGGCACGGTAATCGAGCACAACACAGTTATTATCAATGGCTTTGCCAGGGCACACACCGCGTGGCAATCGACTTCATTAGCTTAAAAACGTTTGATGCCTCGATGTTGAATGCCTTTTGTCATGCAAAGCAACGTGTTTTGACAGAAGGCATAGGCGTAGATCTCGAAGGTAATGCATCAAAACAAATTTTAGGCGAGACGCCACTCAATCATTTTCAGTTAGAGCAGTGCTCTCCGTATATTTTAGGCGCGCTGATTAGTTTATATGAGCATAAAATTTATACTCAGGGTGTGATTTGGAACATTAACTCATTCGATCAGCCTGGGGTGGAACGTGCAAAACAGCCGTATGAAGTATCATGATATTAAAAAATATGTCTGCCAGATAGTCTATCGGCATTGTTTGAGGACTTTTCCATGATCCGGTAATCTTGGTTTTACATGAGGCAATCAGCGCACTTAATATGGCAACAGAGCCTTTAATACCTGCGTTTAAGCTATTGATGTCATAACAAAATAAAATGGATGTGTTTATGTTTAACAATAAATCAATTTTAATTACAGGTGGTAGTGGTTCATTTGGGCATCAATATGTTCGAACGATATTAGAAAATTATCAACCTAAAAAGCTCATTATTTATTCTCGAGATGAATTAAAACAATATGAAATGAGTCAGCTCTTTCCAGATAAAAAATATGATTGCATGCGCTATTTTATTGGTGATGTGCGTGATAAAGAGCGTTTGACCCAGGCCATGCGTGGTGTTGATTATGTGATTCATGCAGCAGCTTTGAAGCAGGTTCCTGCTGCAGAATATAACCCGATGGAATGCATCAAAACAAACATTCATGGGGCAGAAAATGTTATTCATGCGGCACTTGATGCCGAAGTTGAAAAAGTCATTGCTCTCTCAACGGATAAGGCCGCCAATCCAATTAATCTTTACGGTGCTACAAAATTAGCGTCCGATAAATTATTTGTTGCTGCAAATAATATTGCAGGAGGTCATCGAACACGTTTTTCTGTGGTTCGTTATGGGAATGTGGTGGGATCGCGAGGCTCGGTTGTGCCATTTTTTAATAAATTAATCCATGAAGGTGCCGAAGCTCTTCCTATTACGGATTTAAACATGACACGCTTTTGGATAACACTAAATGATGGCGTTCAGTTTGTTCTGAAAAACTTTGAGCGCATGTGTGGTGGCGAGATTTTTGTACCCAAAATTCCATCAGTTCGTATTACTGATTTAGCAACGGCTATGGCCCCTAATTTGAAGCAAGAAGTGATAGGCATTCGACCCGGCGAAAAGCTACACGAAGTGATGTGCCCAGCAGATGATTCACATTTAACGCTAGAGTTTAGAGATCATTTTGTGATTAAACCAACGATTTCATTTACAGATAGTAACCATAATTTTTCAACGAATAAATTGGGTGAAATAAGCAGTCCCGTGGAGCAAGGATTTGAATATAACTCAGGTGGTAATGAGCATTTTCTGGATATGGAAAGCATTTTAGAAATGAACCGATTGGCAAATATCACATGATTCGATCATATATTATTTTTCACTTGAACCTTGCTTACTCTTCTATTGAAGCGTCGAGTAGACTTGATGTGATTGAAAAGTGTTATAAGCCGCTTTTGCAGTTGATTGAAAACAATAATATTCCAATAGGTATCGAGTTGACTGCTTGGACGCTTGAGCAAATTCATGCGCTAGCACCTGAGTGGGTAAATGATTTTAAGGCATTATTGCAAGCCAAGAAAGCAGAGCTAATAGGTAGTGGTTACACTCAGATTATAGGGCCCTTGGTGCCTTATGAGGTTAATATTTGGAATCAAAGATTAGGCTTAGATGTTTATGAAAGCCTTTTAGGTGTTAAACCACGCTTGGCTTTAGTCAATGAGATGGCTTACTCCACAGGGATGGTCGAAGTTTACACAAAGTCGGGTTATGATGGCATTATTATGGATCGGGATAATATTCTTTTAGCGCTTTATGGTGTTGAATACAGCGGATATGATAGTGTTCCGTCTCATGCACAAGGCCTACATGGAACCTCAATTCCCGTGCTTTGGTCAGATTCGTTGTTATTTCAAAAATTACAACGTTTTGTGCATGGTGACAGTCGTCTAGCAGATTACATTGAGTTTTATAAAAAACGTTCAGGAATTGCTGATAGACCTCTGGCGGTGTATTGCAATGATGCTGAGATTTTTGATTATCGTCCGGGGCGATATCGGGAAGAAGGTGTGGTGAATAAAGCTGGCGAGTGGAAGCGACTGTCTTATTTACTTAATGTACTTTCAGAGCAGGTCGATACGCATTGGCTTTCACCTTCGGAGGCATTAGAAGCTTCTTTAGATGCGGTGCAGCATACCAGTAAAATACTTACCACGGCGAGTCAGCCCATTCCTGTGAAAAAACAAGCAAAATATAATGTGAGTCGCTGGGCTGTCACGGGTCGTGATGATCTATGGCTGAACACCATGTGCCATCGGATGTTTAAAAAGTTAGAGAATAGTTCTAATCATGAGGCGTGGCGTCAGTTGTGTGAATTATGGTCTAGTGATCTAAGAACACATATTACAGCTCAACGATGGGAGGATGCTCAACGTCACTGTATGATATTTGCTCGGTCACTTGACGTAAACACGCAATATGATGCCAATTTTAATGTATGCTTGGAAAATGAAGCGCTTCTTAATGAATGTGTTCCAATAGATATAACACATGTAGGTGATTTTAGGATTTCCCGTGATGAAGAAAATATTTTACTTACGCTAGAGTCGACAAAAATTAAGCTGGAATTAAATTTGCGTCGAGGTTTGGCGATTCATTCGCTTGCTTTTGCGTCACATGATTTTGTACCTGTTGTCGGAGTGTTGCCGCATGGCTATTTTAATTCGATTAAATATGGCGCAGATTTTTATTCAGGATCGGTTGTCTTTGATATCAATTCAAAGCATAGACGAGTGACCGATCTGGATCGTGTAGACCCAACATTGAGTTACAAAGACGGAGTGCTATCGATTATTGGAGTTGTTCATTCAACTGAAGGTCTTATAACGACACGCTATGATCTCTTTTCAGATAAAGAAAATATCGCGTATAACGTTGCATTTTCAAACTGGTCGCATGCACAAGGTGTTTTACGTGTTGGCATGTTAACGTTACTCCCTGAAGCATTTACTTCAGCGTTAACATTAGAAACATGTAATGGTGGTTCCATCGAAGAATGTTTCGAGTTGGATCAAGGCTGTGCTCATGGCCAGTTAGTGTCTTCGTTGATTTCATGTACTACGGGTTTAGGCTCAACCTCTGGTAAAATTAGGTTGGGGGATGCGCATCGAGCATTAGATGTTCAATGGGACCCAGCAGCGTGCGCTGTTTTGCCGTTATTGATGTATCAAAATGTCTCACCTTCTTTTTTATGTCGGCTGGCATTTTCTTTATCTGAATTAGATGAAACATTAGGGGTTCGCACGGCGTTACCTTCGTTTAAGCTTAGTTTATCCCCAGGTAATGTAAAATGAATAAAGTAAGATATTACATATGAAAGTTTTCGTTACAGGATGTGCTGGATTTATTGGCATGCATACGACTCGTCGTCTATTAGCGCGTGGTGACGACGTCATAGGTATTGATAATTTAAATGATTACTATGATGTTAATTTGAAAAAATCCCGTTTAGCTTGCTTAACATCACATAAAAACTTTATATTTCATCGGTTAGATATTTCGAAGCAAGAAGCCTTAGCCGAACTGTTTACTCAGGAAAATCCTGTCCATGTGATTCATTTAGCAGCTCAAGCAGGTGTACGTTATTCGCTTGAAAATCCACAAGCTTATCTCGATGCCAATCTACAAGGCTTTTTAAATATTCTAGAATGTTGTCGTCATCATGATATTGAACATCTTGTTTATGCAAGTAGTTCGAGCGTATATGGTAGTAATGCAACGTTACCGTTTGATGAGACGCAACATATTGATCATCCTGTGAGTCTTTATGCGGCCACGAAAAAAGCGAATGAACTTATGGCGCATACCTATAGTCATTTATATCAGTTACCTACGACAGGATTACGCTTTTTTACGGTTTACGGCCCATGGGGACGCCCTGATATGGCGCCTATGAAGTTCGCGCGAGCCATGTTAGCTGGCGAGCCGATTGACCTTTATAATCATGGGAAAATGGTGCGTGATTTTACGTATATCGATGATATTGTTGAGGGTGTTATTCGGGTGAGCGACAAAGTAGCAACACCTGATTCAAGTTTTGACCCGGTGCATCCCAATCCAGCAATCAGCAGTGCGCCTTATCGTGTTTTTAATATTGGTAATAATACACCAACGCCACTTATGAATTTTCTTGGGGCTTTGGAAAAGGCACTTGGTGTTGAAGCTAAAATAAATTATTTGCCGATGCAACCAGGTGATGTGTTAGAAACAGCGGCGAGTGTAGATGCATTATCCCAATGGGTGGGGTTTAAGCCCAGCACATCTGTGCCTGTAGGTGTGAGTAATTTTGCAGATTGGTATCGGAGTTATTACGTCCTATGAATATTACTGTTTTTGGTGTTGGTTATGTAGGTTTAGTGCAGGGAGCTGTGCTTGCTGATGTTGGGCATCATGTTGTGTGCGTGGATGTTGACGCCCAAAAAATTTATGATTTAAAGCAAGGCATTATTCCTATTTTTGAGCCTGGCCTCGAGGCCTTGGTTCAATCAACACATGTACAAGGGACGTTGCGATTTACTGTAGATGCAAAGGCTGGGGTGCAGCATGGCGATGTTATTTTTATTGCGGTGGGTACTCCACCTGATGAAGACGGTAGTGCCGATCTTAAGTATGTCTTAGCGGTTGCAAAAACGATTGCTGAGCATATGGATGAATATCGTGTGGTTGCTAACAAATCAACGGTTCCTGTTGGAACGGCTGATTTGTTAAAGCACGCGATGCATGAGGTGCTGGAAGGGCGAGGTTTATCTCATAAATTTGATGTGGTTTCAAATCCTGAATTTCTTAAAGAAGGTATGGCTGTTAGTGACTGCCAACGTCCTGATCGAATTATTATTGGTACAGATAGCCCCCAAGCAGAAGCTTTATTGCGAGAGCTTTATGCGCCACTTAGTCGTAATCATGAAAAAGTGATTGTCATGGATACACGAAGTGCCGAGCTCACAAAGTATGCAGCAAATTGTATGTTGGCGACAAAAATTAGTTTTATCAATGAAATGGCTGGATTGGCAGAAAAGCTTGGGGCTGATATTCATGCAGTGAGACAAGGGATAGGAAGTGATCCACGTATTGGTTATCACTTTATTTATCCAGGTGCTGGTTATGGAGGCAGTTGTTTTCCTAAGGATGTGCAAGCTTTAATACAGACAGCAGAAAAGTTAGATTTTGAACCTATGATATTAAAGGCGGTAGAAACACGTAACTTTGAGCAAAAAAAACTTCTTTTTAATAAAATATCCACTTATTTTGCTGGTGATCTCAAAGGAAAAGTAATTGCACTTTGGGGGCTTGCCTTTAAGCCAAACACGGATGATATGCGTGAGGCAACGAGCCGCGTTCTCATGGAGCATCTATGGGCTTCAGGCGCTCGAGTACAAGCTTTTGATCCTGTAGCGATGCCAGAAGCTAAACGTATTTATGGTCAACGAGAAGATTTCGTGCTTGGTGAAACAAAAGAGGCCGTATTAGAAGGAGCTGATGCTTTAGTTATTATCACCGAATGGTCAATTTTTCGCGCACCAGATTTTGAGCATATCCGAGCGTCGTTAACTTCTCCTGTTATTTTTGATGGACGAAATCTTTATGATCCAAAGTTATTATTAAACAAAGGTTTTGTATATAAAGCAATTGGTCGAGCATAAAGAGACAACATGAATTTTATTCCTTATGGAACACAGTGTATAGAAGAAGAAGAGATTGAAGCGGTCACAGATGTTTTACGCTCCTCTTACTTAACGCAGGGTCCCGTCACAGATGTATTTGAACATACAGTGGCAAGTTATTGTGGTGTAAAAGAAGCGGTTGCCGTGTGTAATGCAACCGCTGCATTGCATTTAGCATGCAAAGCCTTAGATGTTCAGCCATGTGATGTGGTTTGGACATCACCGAATACATTTGTGGCGTCAGCAAATTGTGCTTTGTATTGTGGGGCACGCATTGATTTTGTTGATATTTGCCCAGAAACGTATAATTTATCTGTTGATTCGCTTCAAGAAAAACTTGTAATAGCAGAAAAAAATAACTGTTTGCCCAAGGTTGTGATTCCTGTGCATTTTGCAGGTCAGTCGTGTGATATGAAAAATATTCGCCAATTAGCCGATAAATATGGCTTTAAAATTATCGAAGATGCGAGCCATGCTATTGGCGGGCGATATTTGAATCAACCCATTGGCACATGTGAGTACTCGGACATTACGGTATTTAGTTTTCATGCAGTCAAAGTAATAACAACTGCTGAAGGAGGTATGTGTCTTACGAATAATGCGGAGTTGGCCGAAAAAATAAAACGTTATCGAACACATGGCATTACGCGTGACGCGAGTTTGATGACAAAGCCTTCAGAGGGTGCTTGGTATTATCAACAATTAGACTTAGGGATGAACTACCGAATTACGGAAATTCAATGTGCACTTGGCATCGCACAAATGAAGAAATTGGATAAGTTTATTGAACGACGTCATCATTTAGCTTGGCAGTATTATCAAGCATTAAAGGTGCTGCCTATCACGTTACCGATGATGCACGAGGCATGTTATTCGGCGTATCATCTTTATGTGGTTCAAGTCTCAGAAGTAGGGACATGTGATAGGAAGCAAGTATTTGATTACCTTCGTTCAAAGCATATCGGAGTGAATGTGCATTATATTCCAGTGCATTTGCAACCGTATTATGCACAGTATGGTTTTCAAGAGGGTGATTTTCCTGTGGCAGAAGCTTACTACCGCCGTACACTAACCTTGCCATTATATCCCGGTCTGACAGAGTCTCAACAGACATTTGTTATTAAAACATTGCAGGAAGCTATAGATGGTTTAGTTTAACTATTTTAGTCTTCAGTGTTAGGAGAGTATGTTATGCGTCGCAAAGGTAAAGTAGTAGCTATCATACAAGCGAGGATGGGCTCTAGTCGTTTGCCAGGTAAAATATTAAAACCCTTGGCAGGACAGCCGGTTTTATATCATATGATCGAGCGATTATCTTTTTGTACGAGCCTGGATGAAGTTGTTATAGCCACAACGCTTTCTGAATTGGATAATGCTGTTGAAGATTTTTGCCATGAGCATGATGTATCATGTTTTCGTGGTAGTGAAAAAGATGTACTTGATCGTTACTATAAAGCCGCCTTGCAGTTTAATGCAGATCATATTGTAAGAATAACAGCGGACTGTCCGGCAATTGACCCTTTCATTGTGGATGAGGTTGTTCATGGTTATTTGGAAGGGGATTATGATATTTATTGTTTAGGGGGAAACTTTCCTAATGGTTTGGATTGTACAGTTTTTTCTTTCTCGGCTTTAGATGAGGCCGCTCAGTGTGCAACATTACCGTCTGAACGTGAGCATGTGGGGCCTTATTTAGAAAAGCATACAGAAAAATTTAAGCAGGGATATTATATAAAATACGATAACTTATGGCACCACCGTTGGACGTTAGATGAACCTGAAGACTATATGCTGTTAACAAAGATCTTTGATCATTTGTATCAACCAGGGACGGCATTTACTGCTCAAAACGTGATCGATCTTATGGATACCCATCCAGAGTATCCATTGATCAACTCGGCCATTATTCGCAACGAGGGTTATCTAAAATCACTAAAAGAAGATGAAGCTTATCTAGAATAATAAGAATATCGCATTGAGATAAAAGGCATAAGTTATCAGGGAGTAATACGATGGAAGAAGTGGTGGAAGTAGAGCCGGTTGAAGCGCTGAAAACAGCGTCGCATAAATGCTGGAATAATCATGACGGTTTATTATTAGATTCTGTCAACGGATTTGATGTGATTGCATGCTCGGTATGTGATTTTAATCACATTATTCCAATACCAACGGTTGATGAGTTAACAGAGGTATATCGAGATGAATACTATACCCAAGAAAAGCCTTTATATTTGGAGCAATATCAAGAAGATCTAGACTGGTGGAACTTGGTATATCGGGAGCGATTTGAAACTTTTGAAGCGTTGCTTCCCGCCTCGAGGCGTCGTATTTTAGATGTTGGTTCAGGGCCTGGTTATTTTTTGTTGAACGGTAAAGAGAGAGGTTGGGATACGCTTGGTATGGAACCTTCTGCACGTGCTGCGGCTCATAGCAGGTCTTTAGGTTTGAATATTGAAAATGATTTATTAGCTCCTAATACTGCCGCGAAGTTAGGTCTTTTTGATGTTGTAAACATGGGGGTGGTTTTAGAGCATGTTCCTGATCCCGAGGAACTTTTAAGACTTACATATGATTGTTTGGAACCTGGTGGTTTGCTATGTGTCATTGTTCCAAATGATTATAATCCGATTCAACAAACCTTAGTGAAAGTCAGTCAATATGAGCCATGGTGGGTGTCTCCTCCGCATCATATTAATTACTTTGGGTTTGATTCTCTTGGGCGCCTGTTTGAGCGAGTAGGTTTTGAAGAAGTATTGAGAGAATCAACTTTCCCAATCGATATGTTTTTGTTAATGGGGGATAAGTATGTCGGCAATGATGATGTCGGTCGTGCTTGTCATGCTAAACGTAAGCAGCTAGAAACAAAATTAATTGAGGCTGGTTTAGGTGATTTAAAGCGAAGCTTATATAAGAAGTTTGCTGAGTTGGAGCTTGGACGAGAAATTGTAATGATTGGAAAAAAGCCTGATAGCTAGACTTTTCAGTAAGTACGTTTGACGAAATCGGTTTGATTTTTTAAAGTGACCCTGAGTTAAACTGCTCTTAAAGTTTCATTCTTTATGTTTAGTATGTTGTCTTTTCTGTTTTTATGAATCGATGAGGCTCTACTGTGTGATTTTAGTTTGATGGCTTGTTTTAAAGTTTAATATTGGTTGTAACTAAAATAGTTAATTAAGTGATCCTGAGTGTTTCAGGCGTCATGTTTCAAATATTTTGTCGGAGTGTTAGATGGCTATAAAAATCCTTTGTGCTGGCGCCTATAATATGAACAGCGCCGGAGATGATGCTCCTTTGTTGACTATAAAAGAGTTGTTAAAACATAAGTGTTCGGAAGAAATAGAATGGCACGTTTTGTCAAGATATGAGAGTGAGCTATTTGCAAAACATTATGGCGTTTATACTCATGGAAATATAGAGTATGAAACAAAAGAACAAAGTCTTGGGAAATGGTTTCGTGGATTTAACTTTGATGATGATGAGAATATTTTAATGGGTCTCAATAACCTTATTCAGTCAATGGATTTGGTTATTTTAGGTGCTGGTAATTTTTTGAACGAAAATTCCTTTGGTCTTTTTAGAGGAATGTTATCAAATTTTTGTATCTACGCCTTCATGGCAAAGGCGGCTAAAGTTCCTTGTATGCTCTATGGTTTGAGCGCGACAGAAATAAAGTCACCACTTGGTCGCTTTATGACTAACTGGCTTTTAAGTCAGGTAGATGCAATTACCTTTCGAGAAAAGCCTTCCGTAGAAATTTTAATTAATTCTGGGGTTCAAATTCCAAAAAATCATTTCATATTACCTGATCCAGTGCTTTGGAATTATGAAGTTGATCAAACGAAAAAAGAAACTATTTTATTGAAAGAGGGAATACCCCAAAATATTGTCCGTCCTCTTCTAGGAATAGCAATTAGGGAATTTAAATATAAATCGACAGAGTTCCATAGTGATTTTTTAAAAAGAATTGCTACAGTTGTCGATAAATGGATAGTTGAAAATAATGGAAGTGTACTTTTTATACCTCAATACTCTGATCCACGTGATGCAATGCGAATCGATGTACAGACAGCGTTTGACGTCTTAAGCCTCGTTAAAAACGCTAATAATTGCTATGTAATTAAAAACAATTATTGGTCTGAAGAAATAGAGAGTTTGTACTCATTATGTGATGTTGTTTTAGGTATTCGCTTACATGGGTCAGTTTTTTCTTTGAAAAATGGTATCCCAACTATAGGCTTATCATATGAACCTAAAGTTCAGGGTATGTTTGAGAGTTTAGGTTTAGATGAGTATATTCTTACGCTCGATGCACATCCTGAACATATATATGAAAAATTAAAGGACTGCATCATTTCTTTTAATAGAAATGAAGTAATAGCTAGAATAGAAATGTTAAACAAAAAAATAGAGAAATATGGTGATTTGGCTTACGAATTATTGAAAGGCTGTGCTACTTGAGATTGTTATAAAATTATTTTCAGGCAGGGAAGCGCTTGAGTTTAAGTGGCATAAATTGTATTTTTATTATATTTAGGTGTGTTGGTAAATGCAAAAATCAATTTTACTGCTAGGTGCTGGTATTGAGCAAGTGTTAGCAATTCAGCAAGCGAAGCAACTGGGGTTATTTGTTATTGCGTGTGATAATGACCCGAGCGCTGTAGGGCTCTCTTTGGCGGATGTTTCTTATGTTTTTGATATTCGAAATGAAGCTCGATTATTGAAAATAGCAGGGGAGCATAAAGTTGATGGTGTGTTTGCTCATGCTATCGAAATGCCAGATATCGTAGCTCAAATTACTAAAAAATTAGGGTTGCCTGGGTTAAGCTATGAAGTTGCCGAAAGGGCTACTAATAAATACAAGCGGATAGCATATTTAAATGGAAATAATGTGCCTTGTGCTAAGTTTGAGGTGGTTAAATCTCAAGGTGAATTATTTTTAAAAGCGGAAAAACTTGGTATACCTCTTATTATAAAACCTGTGGATGCTTCTGGAGCGCGAGGGGTTAGACTGGTTCGTTCTATTGGTGAGTTACAGGAAGCATATGTGGAGACACTAGAGTATTCACGTTTCGGAGTTGTATTACTTGAGGAGGTTTTAGATGGGCCTGAAATAAGCACAGAATCAGTTGTTTATAATGATAAAATTTATACTTTTGCTATTGCAGATCGAAATTATGAGGATAGTGATTTTTATGCGCCATATTTTGTAGAAAATGGTATTAATTATTCTTCTGTGTTATCAGAGTCATTACACGCTGAAATAAAGCAATTGGTTGAAAAAACTATACGAGTGTTGGGAATTAAAAACAGTGCTGCCAAAGGAGATATTATAATCCATAATGGCAAACCAAAAATTATAGAGATGGCTGCTAGAACTTCTGGAGGTTGGTTCGGTGCTGGAAGTATTGCAATTGCTACAGGGGTTAATATGTTGAAGCCTTTAATCCAAATGGCAGTTGGGGAACAACCAGATTTAACAGCATTGCAGGCCACTAGAAATCTTGGGTGTGCTCAACGTTATTTGATACCTTCTAAAGAAGGAATTTTTAGAGGCATTAGTGGCACTGAAGAAGCGAAAAATTCTTTAGGCGTTAAAATGTGTACTATTTTTCCTCCTAAAATTGGAACACGAATAAGTAAGGCTAAGAATCATGCCGAACGTTTTGCCCAAGTGATTTGTGTTGGAGATACACGAGATATTGCAATTTCGAATTGTGTGAATGCGATTAATAAAATGAGAATTCATTATGACTAAGTTAAATGTATTAATTGTTGGGAGTGGGCATTACGTCACAGGTATGACAGTGCTTTCTGGTGTGAAACAAACAGATAAAGATAAAGGAGTTTTATTGCCTGCACTCTTAGCGCTAAAAAAAGATGATGTTATTGATAATATTGGAATTGTTTCTAGAGATGGTAAAAAATTAAAAGTTGCTATTGAGTCATATGGTTTAGACCGAAAGGTATGTGATAGCTTAAGGCTTTATCCTTCGGAAGATGCGGTGGATGAAACGGCATATATAAATGCACTAGATAATATGCCCAAACCGCTCGCAGTAATTATAGCGGTGCCGGATTATCTTCATGAAAACGTAATTTTAGCGTGTATTGAACGCGGTTCACCATTTTTGGTCTTGAAGCCAGCAGTTACAACACTTGCCTCCTACTATAAAATTCTTAAAGCATTATCTAAAAATCCAATTTTAGGGATGGTTGATTATCATAAGGTATACGATGATGCTAATTTGTTACTTAAAAATGATATAAAAAATTCTGAGTATGGCAAACTTCAGCATATATCATCTGTAATGACACAAAGACGAGAAATGTTAGATTTATATAGTAGATGGATAGAGGCAGATATTAATTTAAATATTAATCATTATTTAGGAAGTCATTATATTCACCTTACTGGATTTATTACAGGTGCTGAGCCAATAGATGTAAGAGCAACTGCTCAGTATGGAGTAGCGGAAAAAAAGTTTAATAAAAAAATAGCGGATTTAATAGAAACACAGATTAGGTGGAAATTAGGGAATGATTGTATTTTTACCTCCTACCACATTGCTGGATGGAGTGATCCATCTGAAACAGAGAGCATGACTCGTCAAGAATTAGGTTTGATATGTGAGCATGGACATGTTTATTCGGACCAGAAATATCGAGGTTTTAGAAAAATTCTTTCTGATAAAGGTAGTTTGACGCCTAATCCATATTATTTTGATTTGACACCAGATATATTTGGGGATAGCAATCTACATGGAAAATACGGTTTTTTAAGTGTAAAATATTTTTTAAAAATGATTTTAGATATTGACAATTCTAAAAAAACATTGTCAGATGTGGATAAGTTTTTACCATCTATAACTGAGTCAGGTCGAGTTACAGCTATTTTAGAAGCAGCTGATAAGAGTTTGGCGTGCTCTTCGGCAGTTGTTTCTATTAACAAAAATGATTCTGGCCAATATGAGTTAAATTGATCTTACCTGAGTGGCGATCAGTTAAATTTTAACTGGCTTGACATTGTTCAATTTTGATATTCAACAGTAACTACTGATAAGCTAAGGTTTGTTAAAAAAATCCGTAGAGTTATTGTGAGATCATAAGCAATTTATATATGGAATTCAAAAATATGACACATTTTATCGCAGAAGTTTCGAGCAACCATAGTCAAGATCTTAACCGGTGTTTTGAGTTTATCGATAGGGCGGCAGAAATTGGATGTGATTCAGTCAAATTTCAGTTATTTCGCATCGAAGATTTGTTTATTCCTTTTGTATTGGAACAATCTGAAGCACATCGTAAGCGTAAAGCTTGGGAGCTACCGTTAGATTTTTTGCCTGAGTTGGCTAATCGTTGTCAAGAAAATAACATCCAATTTTCGTGTACACCGTTTTATTTAGATGCTGTGCGTGAGTTAGAGCCTTATGTGAGTTTTTATAAAATTGCTTCGTATGAGTTGTTATGGGATGACTTATTAATACGCTGTGCTCAAACAGGCAAACCCGTTATTATTTCAACCGGTATGGCCACACTGGATGAGGTTAATCATGCTGTTGCTTTATTGCGACAGCATGGATGTGATGCGATCACCGTTTTGCATTGTACTTCAGTATACCCCGCTCCTCCAAAGGAAGTTAATTTAGCCGCAATTCAAACGTTACGAGCAGCAACAAAATGCTCTGTTGGTTGGTCAGATCATACGGTTGAATCATCAGTGATGTATCGTGCTATACATCGATGGGATGCTCGTGTTATTGAGTTTCATTTGGATTTAGAAGGGGATGGGGCGGAATTTGAAGCGGGCCATTGCTGGTTGCCTCATCAAATTGAAGCTTTGATCAAAACCGTAAGGATGGGGGAAGAAGCAGATGGAACGGGTGTAAAACAACCCGCACCATCAGAAGATAAAGAGCGATTTTGGAGAGCGGATCCTATTGATGGTTTGCGGCCTTTAAGTGAAATACGAGACACCTTGTGAGCTTAAAGGTTTTAATTGTGTGTCATGCTTCAGCAAGCTTAGGGATGGGACATTTATCACGTATGCTGGCTTTAGCCGACGCATGGAAACTACGGCCAAATGTACAGTTAAAATTTTTGATACAAGGTGATTCGGTTACAAAAAAAGGTTTATCTGATATTCCATATCAGTTTTTTTCTCAAGACTTATGCTTGGAAAAAACAGTGACGGGTTTCATTCAGAACGATAAACCTGATGCAATTGTTTTTGATCTTCATCCTAATTGGGTGAATGAGCAACTAATGCATTGGATAAGACAGCTCAAACGAACTTCGATAAAAGTTATTGGTGTTGATAATCTTAAGTATGCGGATGCTTGTGATAGCGTTCATATTCCGGCATTTTGGATTGAACCTTGTAAGTTACAACAATGCTCAAGCTCGGTTGATTATGGCTGGAATAGTTTTTTATTACCTGCGGTAAAAGATAAAAAAAAATGGAGGCCGGGGAACAAAGTTCTTGTATTAACAGGTAGCAGCGATGTATCAAAGCTAAGTGAGACTTGGCCAGAAGAAATAGACGCTTGTTTGCCGGCGCATATGGAAATACATTGGGTTCAAGGTCCCTTTGCTCATTCACCTCATGTTCCAGAGAAAGCACGACTTAATTGGGTGGTTCATCGGTCTTTGGAGAGTTTGGAGCATTTATACCAAACCACAACGTATGCTGTAACGCTTTTTGGGGTGAGTTTTTTTGAACTTTTACAATATGGCATTCCAACCCTTGTGTTTTCGATATTTGAAAAAGACAAACCCATGTTAGAGCGACTAGTTGATGACGATGTGTGTATCGTTGCTGACGATCGTGTGGATGCAGTTAAAAAGCTGCAAGCGCTTATAAAACATGATGAGCAAGCATTGTCTTTATCTGAGCATGCTCAAGCTAAAATGTGTGTATCTGGAGCAGAGAGATTGGTGTTTACGATAGAGCAATTAACGCTGCAAACGTGCGTTGCATAAGTTTAACGAGTAATTTTTTGGAATTTTTTGCATGGAGATGAGGATTCGAAAAGCTGTATTTCCCATTGCAGGCTTAGGTACGCGTTTTTTACCGGCGACAAAAGCCTCACCTAAAGAAATGCTTCCTGTGGTAGATAAGCCATTGATTCAGTATGCCGTGGAAGAAGCTTATGCAGCAGGTATTCGTCAAATGATTTTTGTCACAGGTCGTACGAAACGACCGATTGAAGATCATTTTGATACTGTATTTGAGTTGGAATCAGAGCTTGAAGTGGCGGCTAAATATGATTTACTCAAATTGGTGCGTTCTATAAAACCAGATGATATGGAGTGTGTTTATGTCAGGCAGCCTCGAGCTTTAGGCTTGGGGCATGCTGTTTTATGCGCTCAAAATTTGGTTGGTAATGAGCCCTTTGCTGTTTTGCTAGCGGATGATTTAATGGTTGGAACACCACCTGTATTAGCGCAAATGGTTGAGCAATTCAAACAGCACAAAACCTCGTTGGTTGCTGTAGAAGAAATTCCTCGTTCTCACACAGGCCGTTACGGTATTGTTGCAGGCTCGTTTATAGATAAAAATTTATTGGATGTACAAAAAATTGTAGAAAAGCCTGCGCCGCATGCCGCGCCCTCAACACTTGCTGTTGTGGGGCGCTATATTTTGATGCCTACTATTTTTGAGAAAATAGCACACCAAAAGACTGGCGTAGGCGGTGAGATACAGTTGACCGATGCGATTGAGGAGCTGATGAAAAATGAGCAGGTTCTTGCTTATCATTTTAAAGGATCTCGTTATGATTGTGGAAGTAAACTAGGCTTTTTACAGGCAACGGTTGAGCTTGCACAGCAACATCCTGAACTTAGGGATGCTTTTTCTGAGTGGTTAGAATGCAGGAAGGAATGGGTTTAATCATTTTAATATGCTAAATAAGTTGAATTTTTTGTGAATATATTATTACTTCATCCTTTAGACTCTCCATGGAGTGATATTTGGCGTGAAAAAAAATGGGATATGGTTGTTGATCTTGGTTGGGCTGGGGAAGAGAGCTATTTAAAATGGGAGCAAATATATAAGTGTAAGATTATAAGTATTTGGAGTGGGATAGAAAAAGTAACATTTTATCAGCAAGTAAATGACATACAAGATACCATGCGTGATCAACTTGTTGATACGTATGGTATCGATTGGCTTGATATGATTTTACCGCTCTTACGAAAGCATATATTTGATATGATCTTGAGTCGAGAGATAGTGCCCTACTTACCTCCTCATGCAATTGTTTTTGTGAGTCGCCCTCATGTTTTAGCTGATTATATTTCAGAAGCTTTAGGGCAATCAGCAATTATTTTATACCAAAATCAAACGGTATCTAGAGCAGAAAAATCGCTTGAATATGTAAAGAAGGCATTTCATTTTTCATCAAAACAGCTTTATGAAATTCTGGTCAATAAGTTTGATGCGCTTTACCAAAAAAGAAGGTTGCTAAAATTACAACTCAAAAGAGCAGATGGGAGTATGCCTCTTGTTTTTGTTCCATCTTCTTATGTGAACGTATCAACAAATGCTTCAAAGTTTGCTGCTTCGATGAGCGATTATGAATTCTTGATTGTCACGTTACAACCGAATGCGAAATTATTTGATGAGCGGGATAATATACGAACGACATCTATTGCGTCATATGTACCCTCTGTTAGGGCAATTCAATTTGAACTAAAACAATTGCTTGAACAATGGGGCCATGTTCGGCAAGCATTAATAAAAAATAATACTGCGTTTGAGCTCCTGGATAGAAACGGTGCATTTAATGCATTGCCCGCTTTTCTTCGGCGTGGGTTAATTTTAAAAGCAGCCTGGAAAAAAGCATTTGAAACGTTACGTCCAGATAGTCTTTTTTGTGGGGATGAGAATAATTCAGATATGAGGTTATCTACGCTAGTTGCAAAATCTTTAGGTATTAGAACGGTTAGTTTTCACCATGGTGCACTTGATTGTTCTATGTATCTCAAGCCTTTGTCTTCAAATTTTTACTTAACACGTAGTTTGATGGAGTACGATTATTTATCAAATATTGATATGTTGTCTACAGGAGCTTTAATTAAACCAAATATGTGTGAAATATCACTGCATAGACGAGAAGTGTTAGAGCGGAGTAATGAAGGTTTAATTATCTTTTTTTCTGAGCCTTATGAGTGTGGAGAGGGGAGGGTTGACGAGATCTATCGGAGTATACTCAAGCCTTTACTTAAAATCGCACGTTCTGATCATCGGCGTATTATTGTGAAGCTTCATCCTTTTGAGTCTGTAAAGCAACGTACAAAGCTAATCCGCAATATTGTGACACCAGAAGATTTAGCTATGATTCAAGTGATTGAGGGTCCTTTGGATTCTGAGCTTTTGGAACAGGCATGGTTTGTTATTACGCTTAAATCGAGTGTGGTTATTGACTGTGCAGAAAAAAATATACCATGCTTTATGTGTAAATGGTTGGATTATTTTTGTAACGGATATATTGATCAATTTGCAAAGTTTGGGGCGGGATTATTATTAAATAAACAGGAAGAGATCAATGATATTCCTCTGTTTTTATTAAAATATTATCAAAAGAAAAGTGCAGTTTTAGCTAATAATTTTTATGCACCAGATATTTCAAAACTTAAAAGATTGTTAGCTGGACAAAAGATGCTAAAACATCCTTCAGAGGTTTTGATATGATTCATATTTTTACGCCATCGTGGGCTGATGAAAGTAATACAAATGCACAGAACCTTACCGTAAAGGAGATTGTGTCACGGTTGGATCCAGAAAAATTTCATGTGACGATGTTTTATATTAAGGGCATTGATCCAAGGTTTAAGCATCGACCAAATATGACGTTTATTCGCTGGAGAAAGCATGGGAATACGTTGCATGTATTGATCCATTTGCTTTTTAATAAATATGATATCTTTTTTTATCCTCGTTATACCGTGATTGAAAAAGGTTTTTTTTATATTAAAAAATATTTATTTAGGAGGGATCTTAAGTTAGTAACACATATTGTACATACGATTAGCCCCGCTATTTTTCAGAACAATATGTTTTCGGTACGTATTTGCAGGGATTTGATCTTACAATCAGATGCTGTATTCGGCAATAGTCATTATGTTACAGAAACGGTGAAGAATAATTTTGGTATCGAAGCACAAACAATTCACAACGGTGTTGATCGACGATTTTTTTATCCAGAAGTTGTAGTAGACAATCCGGTTAGTCAGCCAATTTCTGTACTCTATGTAGGTTCATTTCAAGCAAGAAAACGTCCCGATGTGTTTGTTAAATTAGCACAAGAGTTTTCGCATGTTGAATTTAAATTGGCAGGACAAGGGCCTGAACTTGAGGCTTGTAAATGTTTAGTGGAGTCGTTAACGCTTAAAAATGTAAAATTTCTTGGGCATATGAAACCTGAGATGCTTGGTGAGGAGATGAGAAAGTCAGATATTTTTTTATTTCCGAGTATTCATGAAGGGCATCCTCAGGTGCTTGGACAGGCTGCTGCTTGTAGGCTACCATGCATTGCAATGGCATGTTATCGCCCTGATTATATTGTGCATGGAAAAACAGGTTTTCTTGTAGAAAAAGATGATGATTTGATAACGTATTTGAATTTATTGATTGAAGATAGTGCTTTACGACAGCGCATGGGAAACGCGGCTGAAATTCATATGAAAAGTTTTGATTGGGATGTTGCGACTCAGGCTTGGTCTGATGTCTTTGATGGTGTTCTAGACAGTAGAGGTTAGGGATAATATGTGTGGGATTTTTGGTTTTTTTAATCCAACGCGAGAGCTTTCCTATGAAGTTGATGGATGGGCGGAAGCGATGGCTTTATCATTACATCACCGTGGACCTGATGGTTCAGGTATAACGCGAAAATTAAATAATCGATGCCTTTTAGGTCATACGCGCCTTTCTATTATTGACTTGGAGCATGGCGATCAACCTATGTGCAATCACGATGGGAGTGTATGTGTAACGTTTAACGGAGAGATCTATAACTATCTGGAAATAAAGGCCGATCTTATTAAAAAAGGATATAGCTTTAAAACAACGTCAGATACAGAAGTTTTAGTTTATTTATATGAAGCTTATGGTGAAAAATTAGTTGATCATCTAAATGGCATGTTTGCTTTTGCTATTGTTGATGAAAAGAAAAATAAAATCGTGTTGGCGAGAGACCGGTTTGGGGAAAAACCATTATATTATGCATGGATTCATGGTGGGACGACATTAGTTTTTGCATCTGAATTGAAAACATTACTGCTGTTGCCGGAAGTAGATAAAAGCATTGACCATGCTGGTTTGGCTCAGTACCTTGCGATGAATTATATTCCAGCTCCAAGGACCCACCTTAAGGGAATTAAAAAATTACAACCCGCCGAGTGTCTTGTGCTTCACGATCGAAGTGCATTACATGCTCATCAATATTGGCATGTTTCTTTTACCGGAGAACGGCGAGATAAACCAGAGATTTTAATTGATGAATTTAAAACTATTTTAAACGATGCAGTTAAGCTTAGGTTGAGAAGTGATGTTCCTGTGGGTGCTTTTTTATCAGGAGGGATTGATTCATCTCTTATTGTCTCAGCCATCAAAGAGGTTGCTCCGGATATTGCGTTGAAGACCTATTGCGCGACGTTTGATGATGACCTATTAAATGAAGGGCCTTATGCAAAGTTAATGGCGGATCACCTGGGGTTTCAGCATACAGAAATTAATGTTGATTCCAAACGCATGTTAGCAACGTTTGATATGTTGATCGAGCATTTTGATGAACCCTTTGGGGATCCTTCTATGTTTCCTACGTATGCTGTAAGTCATGCTGCACGTCAGGATTTAAAAGTGATGTTGTCCGGAGATGGGGCGGATGAAATTTTTGGTGGATATAGTCATTGGTACACCTATTATGCATGGAATAAATACCGGGAAATTCGGGTTGTGCAGCAACTTGCACATGCATTGAAGCCTCATTATCACTGGAGAGGAAAAGGTGTTCTAGATTTTCTTGGAAAAGATGATTGGTCACTTGCGTTCAACCATACCGCGTGGGATTTTTCATTAGGTCTATTTTCTCCAGAACATAAAGATGAAGCAACAGAGGGAATGCTTGAAATTCGAGATAGGACAAGGCAACATATTTCATCAACATTCCCTTTGGGATCGATGCAGTCTTCGCTTACTGAGTTTTATCTTCCAGAGCAAATATTGGTTAAAGTTGATAGAGCAAGTATGAAAAATAGCCTTGAAAGTAGGGCGCCATTTTTAGATTATCGTTTGGTTGAATTTGCAGCTAAAATCCACCCAGATCGTCATTTTCATAAAAGAATGGGTAAAGCCTTACTTCGGAAGGCATTACCACGTTGGGTTCCTGATGAAATAAGATGGCGCAAGAAACGAGGATTTACCCCACCAATGTATACGTGGCTTAAGCAAGAGTTAAAGCATGAAATGCAAGCAGCACTGTGCGCTTCATCGGAAATAAATAATATATTGTCCGTAACGTCATTAAAGCATAAATTTGGAGAGCATCTTAAGGGGGTTGATCATACAGGTGTTTTGTTTAGGTGGCTCATGCTATACAAACAACTAGAAAGAATAAAAAAATATGCTTAAATACGCTGGTTTTTTTGTGTCCCTAACGAGTTTTCGAGCAGCCTCAACGTTATTAGCTATGGTTACATTTCCTTTTTTGTTGCATCAGATTGGTCCTGTTGCTTACGGTTCGTGGGCGTTTGTATTGGCGATGGGTGGATTTGCGGGCGTGGTTGCGAATCCAGGAATAAATACTTATCTTGGGCGTGAGGTTGCGGCTCAACGCTTGGGGGCACGTAGGTTAATTCAGCAGGTTATTACGGTTAGATTAATACTTGCGTTTCTTGTGGCTATTTTTCTGAGTGGGTACGCATGCTTCGTTGAACCTAATGTGGGGACTAAGAATTTAATTTTTTATTATCTTATTCCTGTTACGATGTTGGGGGCATTTACGTTTGATGGAATATTTAATGCCAATGAACTGTTTTATCAAATATCTTTTCTTAGCTTTTTTGCTCAATTGATTTTTTCTTTAAGTATACTTTTATTTGTTAGAAGTGAAGCCGACCTTTTATTTGTTGGTGCAGGCAATCTTGTAGGTAATATTATTACGCTTTTTATAGGTTGGTGGATCTTAACGAAAAAAGGTTTTTCATGTTTACCTATGTTTACTTTGAGTGAGCAAATAAATATTTTAAAGAAATCGTATGTTTATGGTATATCATCTGTTTTTTCTCAAATTTATAATCGAGCAGGTCACGTTATTGTTAGGTTGTGGCTTGGTGATTTAGCCTTGGGTTTCTATGCCTCTGCTGTTCGGAGTGTTGAAATTATACTGGGTTTTCTTCGAGTGATCCCACAACCGCTAAGCCCTAAAATCATCAAATTAATCGCAAGCGGGGGAGATTATCATAAATGGATAGCTTTATCTTTTAGATTGGTACTTTGGGTTGTATTACCGTGCATTCTCGGTGGATGGATTTTTGCTGATGATATCGTCGCTTTAGTTATGGGAAAAGAATATTTAAGTGCGGCACCTGTGTTTAAAATTTTACTTTTTGTGCTTTTGTCGGGTACGATGGCTTCGTTTTTCAGTGGGCTAAGTATTTGTTTTTCAAAACCTAATGTTTATTTGAGAGGCGTGATTTCTGGAGCTGTGTTTGGTGTACTAGGTTATACGATTTTTATTCCTATCCTTAGGGAAATAGGAGCTGGGGTGGGGTATGTTCTAGGAGAATTGGGTGTCGCAAGCATGGCTTATTTTGGGGTGAGAGAACGAATTCAACTGAATTTTCAGCGAGAAGAAATTTTCAAATTTGCAGGTATTTTAATATTCATGTTAGTTTTGTCATTGGTGGTGAAAAAAAATACACATATACATCATGTTATTTATTCTATTTTGATTGTTGGTGTTTGTTATTGTTTTGTTATGGCATTTCATGTGCGAAAAATGATTTTGACTTATAAAAATTAATGTATGGGTGCAGATAGTCTTAGTTAGCTGGAGCATTGCTTTTGGAGTCTAGGATGGATAGCAAAAAAAATAACCGGCTTAATCGTGTTGTCGTTTCAGCCAATTCAGCCCATTATATTCATGCGGTATCGGCACTTTATAAAGCAGGATATCTTAAGCTGTTTTATTCGAGTTTTATTATAACTAAAGAACCTGTATATTTGAGGTGCTTTTTTAAGCATAAACTATTGCAGCGTTTAAAGGCGCGGTTTTATCAGGAAGTTCCTGATAAATTTATTAAGAATATATGGTTTCCCGAGTTATTGTATAAGTTATTGAAAGCAATAAATTATAAAAGCCTGACGGAACGATATAAAATCCAAAACAAGTGCTATGATCATGCTGTAGCTAAGCGAATAAAACCCGTAGCAGTTTTTCATTTCATTAACGGTATTGGCCTTGATACCGCACGTAAGGCAAAAGCTGATGGGGCTTTTATTATTTGTGACCAACGGGCAGTTCATCCTAGAAGCGAAATAGAACTTGCAAAAAAGGAGAAAAAAGAAACCGGATTTTTTTGGGAGCATGCGGAGAGGGCATTTTTAGACAAAATTTATCAAGAGTACGAAATTGCAGATTTAATCATTGTGAACTCATCTTATGCGAAGCAAACATTTTTGGATGTTGGTTTTTGCTCAGAAAAAATCAAAGTGCTCAATTTGGGTGTGAATTTGGAGCGGTTTTTCCCCATGTCTGTGCAAAAAAGTACCCGCTTTCAAGTGTTGTTTGTAGGAAACATATACCCTCAGAAGGGTGTACATTATTTATTAAATGCTTGGAAGGCTTTAAATTTAGCTGATGCAGAGCTTGTGTTAATTGGTCATGAAATCGTCTCAGTGATTGAGCCTGTCATTGGGAAAGACATGAAAAAGTTCAATGTAACCTATCATAGGCCCCTACCGAACCACATGTTAAATCAATATTACAATAAAGCCGATGTTTTTATTTTGCCATCGATTACCGAGTCCTGGGGGCTTGTCGGTTTAGAGGCCATGGCTGCCGGATGTCCAGTTATTGTAACCGAGTGTTGTGGTGTTAAGGATGCTGTGAGAGATGGTCAGGATGGGCTTGTTATACAAGCAGGAAGTGAAGGGGCAATTAGAGATGCTATTTTAAAGCTTTACAATAATCGGGAACTTTTGTGTCATATGGGAGCATCTGCACATAAAAGAGCGGCTGATTTTTCTTGGGAGCGTTATGGGCAATCGTTATTAGATATCTATGAATCACTGCCTGTGTTCAGAAAGGATTCATGATGCGTATAGCGTTTAATCTTAGAAAAGCTGGGATGCAGAATATATTAATCTGGTTTTTTCTTAATGTTCAATTTTTCTTTTTATATAACTTTCAAATTAAAATCATTGGCAATTTAATTCTTTTTTTTATACTTGTATTGAAGGTCGCATCTAATTATCTTACTTTTCAGAAAAGGTACCTAGCTAGTTTAATCTTTTTTACTGTTTTTTTGTTTATCCATGGTGCTGAAGATGTAGGTCGGTGGTTCAATAATCTATTTTTTGTTACCCTGGTGTATTTAGCATTTTATGTGGATCCGCGTCCAATTGAGCACTTTTTAAAAGCTGCACTTCTAGCGTTTATGTTGTTTGGTCTAATCTTTTTAATTTATTATAAAGCTATTTTTAGTTTGAGTGGTTTTGGAGGCATTGAACATACACTCAACATTAATGCTGTTGCAATATATTTTTCTGGGGCATTGATGTACGTACTTTCTCAATCCTGGGATAAGGTTTTCTATTGGCGACTTTTTTTATTGTTCTTACTTGTTGTGGTTACTCAAAGTTATGGGGCTATTATTGTGGCGTTGGTTATGATTGGTTTATTTTTTCTACTTCAAGCTCGCATGATATCTCCACGTAGAGTTGCATTTCTTTTTATATTACTTTGTGTTTTTACCGTAACTATGATTGGTTATGAGTTTATTAGAATCACTGAATGGACGGGGGATCAACATGTATATACCTCTAAGGTTTATGGGAGCTTTCTTCAGTCGAAAATGATCGTTTTTTATGATTTATTTGATGATTTTAGAAATGGGTCACTTAAGAATTGGTTATTTGGAATTTCATATATGAAGCATAATGGAAATTCTGATTATGAGTATACTGTGTTAATTTTTGAATTGTTTTATAAATATGGAATGATCGGGGTTTTATTATACTTAGGTTTTGTGTATAAAATATTACTTCGCTTGGCAATATTAGGACGTGGCAATGAACTTCTTATTTTTTTCTGGGCAAACATGACCTTTATTTTTGGTGCAGGGTTTAATGCACCAAGTCTTTATATGGTAGCATTTTGGTTAGTATTTTTTACTTCGGGATATCAAAAAGAGGCAAAAAACACACAGATAGTTTTAAAACAAAGGCTGTACTTAAATTGTTAGGGTTTTTTTTAGGGATAAAGTGTTATGACAATGACAATGACAAGAACGTCCGATCGTATTAATTATTTAGATGGTATTAGAGGTTGGGCATCTATCATGGTGTTGTTTTCTCATTTACTGTATCAATTTTTAATTCACACCATGCCATTTTTACTTTTTGATAGAGTATATATATTTAAAAAATTGTCGAATTATAATTTAATACTTCCTGCATTGAACTTGTTTTTAAAATTTATGAGTGATGGCCACTTGGCTGTGTTGATATTTTTCATTCTTTCTGGATATGCTTTGAGTGCAGGTCATCTGAGTTTGGTTAATGCGAATAAAAAATTACCAATGTCTGCAGCAGCACGTTATTTTCGATTAATGATGCCCATCTTAGCTACAACGCTTATTGTTTATGTCATCTTAAAACTCAACTTGATGTTTAATAGAGACGTATCTAGAGAGCAAAATGTGTTTGCTCATTGGTTAGGGTCATTTTATAATTTTGATGCCAATATCAAAAATGCACTTCAATTTTCTTTTTACGGTCATTCCGCACCCTGCAAGAAAGAATTTTCATTTAATTTTGGATACTAATTAAATAAAAAATAATCAATTTATACGTTTAAATTCACTAATTTTAATGTATAATTTCAGTATGTTATGATTTTT
>Ga0210011_1000916_pt1 | contig 29677 bp, 31 predicted proteins | sample CryGeymeta201502_FD_183972 | JGI IMG/M metagenome (GOLD analysis project Ga0210011, IMG submission 183972) | Groundwater microbial communities from Crystal Geyser aquifers in Utah, USA - Crystal Geyser metaG 2015-02 (SPAdes) (version 2) | ecosystem: Environmental > Aquatic > Deep subsurface >...
TATCATGCGACCATGAAATAGATGGACGATGCTATTAGAAATAAAAGCTATTCCCTTGTCAGTAACCCGATTAGAAGCTTTGGCAGTCCATTTTTCTATATCTTTTTGAAGAGCTGGTGGCAAAATATTTTGATAAGGTTTTTCACCTAAAATTGCGCCAGAGATTATCATGTCGCCACTACCGATAATAAGGCAATCATAAAAACCTATTTTTTGCATAATATCTAAACGAGCACAAAGACCAAAAACAGACATATATATAATCAAATTTTTCTGGTCAACGCTATATTGACTATTATTATATTGAGGGCGGTTATCTAAATTCAGCTCCTTTAAATTATTATTTAATAAAACTGAGGCTGTTTCTTTTTTATCTAATCTAATAGCCTGGTTAAATGGCTTAACAAAATGATATTTTTCCAGTAACTCAGCGACTTCTTGCGCCCAGGAATCATCAAGAAATATTATATCTGCATCAAGCCAGGCAATTTTATCACAATCAGCTGGCAGATTTTTGAGACCGATGTTTAGAAGCCTTTCTTTATGCCAAAGCACAGAATTACTCCTAACTTGAATGAGTTTATCGGCGTCTCCAGGCTCAAGTTCAAAGTCATTATCATTTAGAGCACATTCAACTGTTAAGAGTTTAAGTCCTTGACGAGCAAGATTTTCGCGAAAACAACGATAATTATCACGCTTACTAAGAACTTTAGTCGGATTGAAAAAAGCGGATAAAACCCAAAAGCTACCAGGCAGTTTTTTAAAATTTTCTGTTTTTGCTTCCCTAATAATGCCAAGCATAATAAATTTACTTATAAGCTTATCTTAGGGTAAAAACCTAAAAAAAACAAGGATTTTTAAAGACATAATTTAGCTGCTATGATATAATTAAATTAAGGATAAAAAACAATATGACTCTATTTGGAACAATTCTTCTAGTTTTTCCCTTTTTTTTAATTTTTTATTTTAAAAACAAAAAAGAGGGCTTTATCACGATTTTAGTGGCGAATACCTTACTCCACCTTGTTATTAGTATTCTCGCCCAGTTTTTTCATTTCTTCCATTATCCAATTATTTTATCCCTAGTTTTATTAACCAATCTCGCTATAGCTTACTGGGCCATAAAAAACAAAAATAAAGCTAATTTCAAAATAAAGTTTAATATTTTTGCTTTTTTAGCGGCTCTTATTATTTTATTTGAACTATTCTCGGTTCATTATTTTTTCACAGGAGAAGTAAGTACAATAAAAGGAAATAAAGATGTGGCTAATGTTTTTTATCCTTATCCCTATTCCCCTGACGATTGGGCCGGGGTTGCTTTCACTACTTACGCTATCAACAATAACAACTTACCAACTACTAATCCCTTAATAGATGGGCCTGACCACTATAATTTTCGCAATATTTTCGTAGGGTTTTTCGCCCTTCTAGCACAAATATTTTTAATCATCAATATTCAACCTATTTTTGGCTTTCCAATTTTAGCAGTTTATTCTGGTTTCCTAGTCTGTTTTCTTGTCTATTTATTTCTCAAATCGGCTAAGGTCAAAGAATTTCCGGCGCTAATAGCAGCGCTTTCTCTCCCTTGGGTGATAAATAGCTCAAAATTACCAGGCATCTGGTATCTTTTTCCTTTTATCGGCGGCACAATTTTTTTTCTAGCCGCTTTAATCGCTCTTAATCTTAAGAAAAATAAACTTGCGATAGTTAGCAGCCTACTTTCAATTTTATTATATCCTCCTTTAATAATGTTTATCGCCCCTGCCCTACTTGTCTATTTTTTAAGTGACAAAAATCTTAACTGGAAAAATTTCTTAAAAATTATTCTAAGCACTCTGCTGGGAATTATTGTAATTGCCGCTTTAATTTTTCTGGTTCAAGTTGATAATGCTAAAGATTTAGTTAATTTATTTTTTGAGAGCTTAATTCGACCGAATAATGAAGGGGGCATTTCTTCAAGAGAAATCTGGCGAGTAATTCCAGTCATCCTTTTGCCTCTAGCTTTCTTTGGATTATCAGTGATAAAGAAAAAAAAGCTTTGGTATTTTGCTACGCCCTTAGCAATCGGTTTAGTATATTGGCTAGTTTATTCTTTTTCTCCTAAATTTTTAGTCATTGATTACGCTCGCACCGCTGTTATTACTGCTTATCTAATAATAATCACAGCTGGATTTGGGATAGACGAATTAAGTAAACAAATCTTAAAAAAATACGAATTCTCTGAGTCTACATCACTAATGATAAAAAATTTAATAATTTTCTTGTTCGCTCTAATCGCTATATTTTATACTCGTTATGGTGCCTGGAAACATATAAAACTAACTTACGAAACCGCCTTAGGCGAAGTAGTCGCTCCTTTTGATGCGCCCGCTAATCACTATTTACATCCGGATGATTTAAGAATCTTCCAAAATATTAAAAATACCAGGTTCTTATCTCAACCATGGAAGGGTTTAGTTATAGGTGTAGCGACAAACAATTACCCCATGCATGCTAAAGGGGCAACAATAACTAACTTTTATCATCCTTATTATTTTTTCAGTGATGGTAACTGTGATTATAAAAAATCCGTGGCCGAGGATATGAATATAAAATATGTTTATCTGCCAAAATTTAACTGTCCTAATTTTATTTTCTTAGATAAAAGTTCTGAAGATATTTATCTTTATAAATTCCAACCTTAAAAAGTCAAAATAAATATGCATCCAAAAATTAGTATTATCATCCCTTGTCTTAATGAAGAAGAGGCAATCGGACCTTGCTTAGAAGAAATAAGTGGCGCGATTAATAAACATAATCTTGACGCCGAGGTTATTGTTGTTGATAATAATTCTTCCGATAAAACTACGGAAATAGCTGAAAGTAAAAAATGTTTACTAGCTCAATTACTTATAGTTAAAGAAGTACAAGAAGGATATGGCCTCGCTTATTTACAAGGCTTCAGACAAGCAAAAGGCGAATATATTTTTATGGCCGACGCTGACTCATCTTATGATTTTTATGAAATTAATAAATTCCTTGATAAACTAGAGGGTGGAGATGATTTAGTGATAGGAAATCGTTTTTCCGGATCAATGAAGAAAGGAGCTATGACCTGGCTGCATCGTTATATTGGCAACCCAATATTATCACGCCTCGTTAAATTATTATTTAACATAAAAATAAATGACATCCACTGTGGTGCTCGCGCTTTTAGAACTGATATTTTAAATAAAGTTAATTTTAAAACTGGCGGCATGGAATTCGCTTCGGAAATGATCATAAAAGCTAAGAAAGCAGATCTTAAAATTAGCGAAGTCCCAATCGCTTATCGCCCCCGACTGGGAAAATCAAAACTAAATTCTTTGACAGACGGTTGGCGTCATCTGCGATTTATTCTTTTATACTCACCCCTATTACTTTTTCTCGTGCCCGGATTATCTCTAATCTCTATCGGTTTTGGCGCGATGATATTTTTCTATTTCAAGAATCCGGAGATTTTTGGTATCAAACTTTACGTTCATCCATTATTTCTTTTTTCTTTAATGATTATTTTAGGCTATCAATTAATAATATTTAGTGCTTTTTCTAAAATCTATGCTATTAATCATCTGGGTGATAAAGATAAATTGATTGAGTCTTGGTTTAAAAAGATAACCATAGAAAAAGCTGGCTCATTAGCGATTGTTATGATTTTAATCGGCGTATTAATATATTTAATAATTTTTGCTAATTGGATTAATTCTGGCTTTAGTTCATTAAATGCAATAAAAAGTTCTATTGTCGCCTTAACTCTAATAGTTCTCGGCGTTCAAACTTTTTTTTCCGCTTTTATGTTAAGTATTTTAGGTATTAAAGAAAAATGAAAATAGCAATCTTTCACAATTTCATGGACAATATTGGTGGTGCGGAAATAGTCGCCTTAACTTTAGCGCGCGAATTAGAGGCTGATATCTATACAACTAACATCGATTTTTTGAAAATAGAAAAAATGGGGTTTAGTGATGTTAGACCACGAATCAATTCTATCGGTCGCCTTCCTAAAAAAGCGCCATTTCGACAACAGCTCGCTCTTTTTAAATTCAGACGTCTTAATCTTAGTGGGCGTTATGATTTTTTTATTATTGCTGGTGATTGGGCAATGTCAGGGGCAGTAAATAATCATCCGAACATTTGGTATGCTCATAGTCCGCTTAATGAACTTTGGGCTTTTACTGATTTCATTAGTAAGCAGGTAATTAGTTTTTGGAAAAGACCTATTTATAAAGTTTGGCTTAGCTATAATCGTTGGTTAACTAGAAAATATGCTAAAAAAATTGATCATTGGGTTTGTAATTCAGAAAATACTAAAAATAGAATAAAAAAATACTATTATCAAGAAGCAACTGTAATTTATCCGCCCATTGACCTTGGCCCAGACCTTAATTATGAAGAAATTAATGAGCGGGCGAAAAAAGACGGAGCTGAAAATTATTGGCTTTCTGTTAATCGTCTAGTTACTCATAAAAGAATAGAAAAACAAATAGCCGCTTTTGCTTCTATGCCTGATAAAAAATTAATTATTATTGGCAGTTATGAAAAAGGCGTCTATCAATTTGAAAAATATAAAAAATTTTTAAAATCAATTAAACCAGAAAATGTTGAGATTAAGCATTGGCTTTCAAATAATGAGTTAAAAGAATTATACGCTAACTGCAAGGGCTTAATTACTACGGCGAAAAACGAAGATTTTGGGATGACCGTTATTGAAGCTATGGCTCAGGGAAAACCAGTTATTGCTCCTAATGAAGGCGGTTACAAGGAGTCCGTTTTAGATAGAAAAACTGGAATTCTTCTCTCTTCTTTAGAGCCTCAGACGATAGTTAAGGCTATAACTGAAATAGAAAATAATCTCGAAAATAATCCTAGTTTTTATCAGTCTGCCTGCCGGCTAAGAGCCGAAGATTTTAGTACTAATGTTTTTATAACAAAAATAAAAAAAATAATTCATGACTCAGGAAAAGGAACAAAGAAAACATAAAATTTCTATAATAATTCCGGTTAGAAACGAGGAGCGATTAATAGTTTCTTGTCTTTTATCGGTAGCCGAACAAAAAATAAAAGATAAAGCTCTTAATTATGAAATAGAAATTATTTGTATTGATAATAATTCAAGCGATGAGACCAAAAAGTCTATTCTTAGTTGTGCCGAAAAATTTAAAAACATAAATTATTATTTTGAATCTAAAATAGGAAGAGGAAGCGCCCGCAATGCTGGTATAGAAAAAGCTAAAGGAGACATAATCGCTATGATAGATGCAGACTGCCTTGCCCCTTCTGACTGGTTAGAAAAATTAGTTGGGCCGATAATAACTGGAGAAGCCGAGGCAACTATGGGCTTTGAATCTGATGCAATTAATAATTACTGGTCCAGAATAAGGCAAGAGGAAGACTGGACTTATATTCAAAAGAAAATATCTGGACCATACATTGAACATCTTGATACTAAGAATTTTGCCATCAAGGCAGAGATTTTAAAAAAAATAAAATTTGACTCCCTTTTAAATAGTTATGAGGACTGGGACTTGTTTATAAATTTAAAAAAAAATGGAGTAAAAATTTTGTTCCTATCAAAATTGAAAGTTAAACATTATCATGACAGCTCTTTAAAAAAATTAATAAAAACTCAATTTTCTCGTGGTAAATCGGCCGCTTTAATCCATAAAAAATGGCAGAAAGATAGAGAGTTCCGCGAGCTATTTAAAAATGACCCAAGCGCAGCTTCGGTCAATTGGCGTAATTTTATATTTTTTCTACCCTGGGCTCTATGGCAAATAATATTATCACCACGAAAATCTCTTTTTATAATCAGTGCCGACGCTGCCTGGAAAGCGGGAATTATCGCCTCTAAATTTAAAAGATAAGATAAAAAAATTTCTTAGCTCTTAAAACTGTCATTGTTTGATAAATAAGTTGCTATCACTTCAGAAGTTTCACCAAATATTTTAATCTTCCCTTTCTCTAATAAAATCGCTCGATTACAGTATTTTCTAATAAATCCCAACTCATGACTTACTAAAATCACCGCCGAGCCGCGGCGCAAAAACTCTTCCATTTTACCAATCGCTTTATCTTGGAAACTTGCATCACCACCAGCACTAAAAACTTCATCTAACAAAATAATATCCGGAACTTTTTGTTGTAAGCAATGCGTTATGGTAGAAAAAGAAAGCCGATTAAGCATACCGCTAGAAAACTGATATATTTTAGTATCAACAAATTCTTCTAGTCCAGAAAAAGATACTATTTCTGGTAATCTTTTTTTTATTTCAGAAACGCTTAGGCCCATAATTGCGCCTGTTAAAAAAACGTTTTCACGCATTGTTAATTTTGGCTTCAAACCAAAGCCAAACCCATTCATATAAATAACATTGGGAGCAACTTGAAGAGAACCGGAATCCGCTTGATAAATACCGGCAATAATTCTGAGTAATGTACTTTTGCCTGAGCCATTACCACCAATTAAGCCAACATTTTCTCCCGCAGAAACTTGCAAGGAAACATTATCTAATACCTGAATAGATCTCTTATTCTCACGCGTTGAAAAATAAGCTAAAAATTTGGCCAAGGCGCTATCGCTTTTACGATAACCAATATTAAATTTTTTAGAAATATTAATAACTTTAATTTTTGATAATTCTTGATTTTGCATAATCAAATTAATTCGGCCATTTTATATTTATAACGCTTAAAAACAAAAACTCCTAAGAAAAAAATAAGGGGGGCGCTGATTAAAAAGATTAGAAGGATATTAGTTTCAGGTAAACGACCGTAAATTAATAATGACCTAGAAGTTTCTAAAAAATAAAAAAGAGGGTTAAAAAAATTAAGTTTATAAATCAAACTATTAGAACTAGCACTATAAAAAATTGGTGTTCCTAAAAGCAATAATTGAGAAACAATCGCCCAAACATTTTCTAAATCACTAACATAAACACCGACTATAGCGAAAATTAGAGCTAAACCGATAACCATAATAATAAAACAAGAAAAAGCTAAGAGATAATAAAAAAGTCCAACGGCTGACAAAGAAAAATAAAAAACGAGAAAGCTAATTATCAGAAATTCAAAAAGATGGGCAAAAATATGTTGCAATACGGCGGCGCCAACTAAAGATTCCGGGGAAACCATATTGGTTGATTTGATGTAATTAGGGTTATTACTAATTGAAGCAATGGCAGCGGATATAGTTGCTCTAAAAAAGTTAAAGGCAGCGATACCTAAAAAAAGATAAAGCGGATAAAACATAACTCCAGTAGCTAAAGAGGAGCTTTGCCTAATCATCATGAAAACTAAAAATAAAAATAAAGGATTAAGTAAATACCAAAGAATACCCAAATAACTGCCCTCTATTCTTAATCTAAAAGTAGCCTTAGCTAAAGAAAGGCTTAAACGAAGAGTTTCTTTTAATTTATACTTTGATCCCATATTTAGTATTATTTGGATATTATAACAATAATTGAAGTAAAGTTGAAGCTATTACAAAAAATAGGCCTAAGCCTATTTTTTATATCTTTTTATCACTAAAAAGTCGCGCTAATTAATAAATTATGTTCCCGTTGTATAACAACTAGCTGCCCCAGGATTGGATGTTGTTCCACTAGGACAAGGGATTTGTACACCACGGGGACAATAATAACCCGCTGCACATTGAGTGCATGAATTTGCCCCCGTGCCATTACTGTGAGTACCTAACGGGCAAACACTGCAAGACGCTCCTCCTCCAGGTGGATTATATGAACCTTCTGGACAAACAATAAGATTAACGCCAAAACCGTTAGAACAGTTATAGGAAGAAGATACGCTTACATAAGCTCCAGCTGGGTTAGAATAATAACATGAAGAGCCACAGGATCCGCCAAAAGCTGCATAAAATGTTCCTCCATAAGGGCATTGCCAGGTATTAGAGACGGAGACTTGGCCAATAGCATTAGTAACGCCATTAATAAAGCAGTTAGATGTCTCACTACAAGAACTCTGTCCATACCAAGTACATTCTAAGCCGCCGCAGCCGCCACAATCAGTATCTTTGCCGTCTATATAACTATCACCATCATTATCACTCCAGTCAGAACAATAACTCTGACAAGCAAAATTACCAGATAAGCAGCGACTATTTTCACCGCCGCCACAAACTTTATAATCAGTAAGAGTTGAATTAAGGACACAATTACCACTAACACAGCTGTAACTATACTTATAACCGCGAATTGTTTGTCCCGAACAAACCCATGTACCACTCCATTCCGAGCCAACTGAACCACAATCACCAGAACTGTAACAAGCTGGACAAGCGCCACAGTCAGTTGCGCAAGTAGTGCAGGTTTCCGAGCCATTGCAAACATCATCACCACAACAACTATCATAAACCGTTACGCTAGTAGGTTTATTAAGCTTAAATTTTAACCATTCATTAGCTGATTTAGTTGGAATAAAAAAATCCCTACTTGCATCATTATTAATAATACAACGCTTATCAATAGTGTCACCCGCGTTTGTAAGTCCACTTAAAATCTTGCTTGTATTTCTACCTATACTATAACCAGTATCCTGGTTATCAATTCCTATAACAATAACAGGAATAACTAATAAAACTAAAAAAATCAAAAAAATAAATAAATTTCCACCAATTTTTTTCCTTAACTTTTTCAAAAATAACATAAAAATATATTCTAGTAAATATATTAATATTATAACACTAAAGAAAAGAAGCAACAAGAAAGAACAAAAGCAACAAGAAAGAACAAAAGCAACAAGAAAGAAAAAAAGCAACAAGAAAGAAAAAAAGATGCTCTTACAAGCATCTTTTAACGATGCTCTTACAAGCATCTTTTAGTAATTTTTAATTACCCTAACGGATAAACCATTATTTAATCCTGTTATAGGTAATTTTGCTATTCGATTTGAAATGCCAAGATACTCAGCTCCTGGACCGAATTTAGAACTAGACCAAAAACAAGCCCAATTTCCTAATTCAGTAAAAAAATAATCATCATGATTTTCCGCTTGATTAGGAATACTGAAAGCTCCCCCCGGACGTGCAGAAAAGCCAGAGGAATTAAAAAGTGATTCTGGGTGTGGCGGGACGTTTTCCCAAAGTTCAGGCTGCCAAGTCCAAAAACTTTTTTCAATTAAAGCCGGCATATAATAACCGCGGTACATTGAATATAACTCATCACATTCCTCAAAAGTAGGAACATGCCAGCCGGGAATAAGCTCGCGCTCATCAACGCCGACATAGAAATTATAAAGAGCACCGTAGTCCTCAGCATAACTTTCATCGTTATTATACCAGACATAAGCTCCCTCTTTCGTCTCCGACCAAGCTTTTTTATCCTTGACATTCGGAATTGGATCACCATTAGCGTAATGAGTAGTTTTTAAATTACTAGTGAGCCAAATTTGATTACCAATTTTGACTTGTTTATAGAGATTGCCATCATAATCAGCAACCACGTAAGTCTCAAAAGATTTTTCCACACTCACGGTTTCACGTCCAGGATTAATTGCCTTAAGACGGAAATAATATTGTTCTGCTGGATTTAATTTATTAACCTCAACAGAAACACGGACAGTATCATAACCGGAAAACTTTCCTGTTACTGGTATTTGAGAAAATACCACGCTATTCTTAGCAGGCGCGAACTCAAATACAAGCTCAGTCTCATCTTCCCTGGGAACCACGAATGCTACTAAGGTGGCTGAAGTCAGGGTTATATTCTCTGCTTCGCCAGGCCAAGCTTCTGCATATTTATATATGCGGGGAGATAAGTAGAAGATTTTCTCTTCGCCATAAGCAACGCCAATTTTATTAACAGCATAAGCTTTAAAGCGATAAACAATCCCTAACTCAAGATCACTGAACTGAGCACTAAAAGCTCCAAGCTCGTTCTTAGTTATATCAAATATAACCTTTTCACCTCCAATATTTGGGGAGCTACTATTACTACTCCAGCAAATTCCCGCTTCTACAAGTGGGGCTCCGCCATTATCTTTAATAAAGGCAGAAACTTCTACGATTACCGGTGACGCAGAACTAATTGCGCTCACAGTATTCGTTATTATCGTTGGGGTAACAATAGGGGGGATCTCCTCTGGTATCAGAGGATCTTCGCAGCAAGATAAAAACATGCTGCCAAAAATTACAACGACGAAAGCCACATAGGCTCTCAAGCCGTTTAAGTCAATTGTTGCTTTCATCAAGTTTTTTTGTTTTTTTTATTGTTTTTAAAGTACAATATGTAATATATATATTAGAGCATATTACTTTTAAAAAGTCAATTGTAACGCGGTGAATTCTGACCCCAAGTGCAACATAGCCTAAATAACTGGCTAAAACAAAACATATTGGTCGGTGTATAATAATTAAGCCAATAATTATATAACCTAAGCCAATATGTCTTATTCCCATTTTAAACCATTTCAGCGAAATGAGATATCCGTTTTGTTGAGCGCTAAAGTGCCAAAAAAAGAAATTGCCAAAAAATAAGAAGCTACACCTCGGTAAAGATTCAATCTACGACTTCATTTACACAACTCATCCTGAGCTAGTTAAATATTTGCGCCACCAAAAATGTAAATACCGCCGCAAACACGGCACCATTATTCGCATTAAACGCCGTGAAGAGGCCAAGAAGAAACGAATTGATGCTAGGCCAGTAGTAATTGATCTTCGATCTAGAATTGGTGACTGGGAAGGCGATACTATTGTGGGCAAAGAAAAAGTGAAACAACTTCTGACCCATGTAGAACGTCGCAGTGGTTATTTGTTACTCGACAAACTCGAAAAATCCACCGCTAAAGAAACAAGACTAGTCACTGAAAATCGATTTAAAAAAATACCGAACCACAAAAAATATTTCATAACTTACGACAACGGATTTACTTTTTCTGATTACGAACTGACCGAACGACATCTGAATCTAGATATTTATTTTGCCTATCCCCATCACTCTTGGGAACGTGGGACTAACGAAAACTGTAACGGCTTAATCAGGCAGTTCTTTCCTAAAAAATCTGCTTTTGCTAATCTTAATTTAGAGGATTTAAAAAGAGTCGAAGATTTACTCAATCATCGACCCAGAAAAAGACTTAAATATTTAACACCGACCGAAGTATTTAATTCTGTTTAGTTATCTGGCGATGTTGCACTTTGGATTAGAATTTAAGGGATAATAAAACTCAAGCTAGTTAAAAAGCCACCTTAATAGGCAACCTTTAAAAATGAATAATTTTTTACGCAGTTTTATTTTTGAAAATTTTTCTAATAAATGCTGTAATAGATTGAATAACTTTTATAAAAGCCTCATTTTTAGCTTTTTGCATATTTTCAAAATCTTCTGGAGACAAATACCTTGCCAATTTAGCTTCGTTTAAATTTTCCAATTCATCCGGATGAGTAAACATCTAATCCTCCTTTCTTTTTAAGATTAATATATGTAATTATATCAATTTTTAATAACAAAGTAAACAATGTGGGCCCTGCAATCAACACTCTACCTATCATAAATCTCCCTAAGCTTCTTAAGGCCCCTATGAACTTGGACGGCGAGAGTTTTTTTCGATTCTCCAGTTACAAGAGACATTTCCTGAAGCGAAAGATCCTGAACATAGCGCATCCGCATTATTTTTTGGTATTTTTCTGGTAATTGGGAAATCAGAAGAATTGCCCGCTTACCATCTAAAAAATCAATTAAACGTTGGGAATTATCCTCTCTTGGCTCAAAACCTTTTTCCATTAAAATATCCAAAGAACTTGATTTGCTCTTCCTATATTCATCAATAATAAGTCCCTTTAAGACATGATAAAGAAAGTTTTTCATCACATCAATTTTCCCCCCCTTAAGGAGATAAGTCCAAGTTTTTCTAAAAGTGTCCTGAACGAGATCTTCGCTAATCGCCCTATTACTCACCCTGAAAAACGCATAAGAATTAAGCTTTTTGCCGTAATTTTCGTGTGCCACAGATAATATTTCCTGCTTTTTTGTCTCTTTTTTCTGCGTCATAGTTTTAGTCTGCAATAATAAGCCGAGGGCGACTCCTTTATATTACATAATTATTACAGCGCTAGATATTAAAATTGATTCTCGTCTATATCCTAAGAAGAAAGTAATGATTTTTAGCAAAACTAATTACAAAAAAATATTACGAATCAATTTCTAAAAGAACAAAATACCGGCCTTATATTATAGCCTATTTTTAATTATATGGCTAGTATATAGCTGAGTGTAATAATTTTGCTCAAGCAACGGCACAATTAACGAGAATAAAAAAAACTATTAATTAATTTAAAAATAAAAATATGAAAAAATTATTTTTCCTAGGGACACTTGCAATAATGATTGTTCTTGGCATGTCTTCCTTGCCAAATTTTACTAAAGCTAATAATTTAGACTCAAAGTTAAGTGGCCGAGTTTTATTGGCAGTAGAATCAAATGGAGAAACCTGGTATGTAAATCCAGTAAATCAAAAACGTTATCCTCTTAAAGAATCTTCTGATGTTTTAAGTATTATGAAAGAATTAGGATTAGGTATATCTAATAACGATTTTGATTCTTTTAATGGTAAAGCTCCTCTTAGACTCTCGGGAAGAATTTTACTTAAAGTTCAAGGATTAGGGGAAGCTTATTATGTCAATCCCGTTGATTTAAAAATGCATTATCTCAGCAGACCATATCAGGGTTTAAAATTGATGCAGAGTTTAAGCTTAGGGATAACTAATATGAATTTAGCTAAAATTTCTGTTTCTAATTATGAAAATGTTAGCATGATTAATTCTGACAATGTTAATATTATTGATTCCGGCAATGTTAGTATTATTAATTCCGGTTTTGATCCAATTAATTTAACCGTAAACAAGGGCGCTACTATTACTTGGACAAATTACACGAACTCCGCGAAGACAGTTATCTCGCCTAATAATTTTAGCTTTGGCGAAATAGCTACCGGCAGAACCTACGACAGTGTATTTAACACTGTTGGAACCTATCATTACTATTCTAGCGATAATACTGGGTTAACTGGTACTATTATTGTTAAATAGAGACTTAACAATCGCCTTGAAGTACTTCAAGGCGATTGTTTTGCACTAAGTGCCTTGACCGAAGATACTGTTGCTGTAATACTATTACTATAATAATAACTAATACAACCAGCTATCTCAATTAAAAAATTATGAAAAAAACTACAAAAAATCCAATAAAAAAAGAGCTTTCAATAAAAAAAATAAAGATGTTTCTTATGAAAATTTTTTTGAACGTTCTTGGGAAGATAGTTGGATCTATATCAAAACCGTAGTTGACGTAGTTAGAGAGCCGGTGCTTATTCTTGATAAAGACTTTCGTGTTTTAACAGCTAACACTCCTTTTTATAATAATTTTCAAGTTGAGCCAAAAGATACCGAAAATAAAATTGTCTATAAACTTGGCAATGGTCAATGGAATATTCCAGATTTAAAAAGATTACTTGAAAATATTTTACCAAAAAATACATTTTTTAAAGGTTTTGAAGTTGCTCATAATTTTCCCATTATTGGACGCAAGGTTATGATTTTAAATGCTCGTCAAATTCATTTTAACAAAGAGGATTTAGAAGCACAAAAATTTCCTTCAATTATTTTACTAGCAATAGAAGACATAACGGAAATGATACAAATTGCCGATACTTTAGCCAGTCATACTTTTAAGCTTGAAGAAAAATTTACTTCCCAAACAAAAAAACTCGAAAAATATATGAAAAAATTGGAAAAAGAAATAAATGGTCTTAAAAAATAATTTAATAATCTAATAAAAAAATATATGGATGCATCCAATTCACCAACAACTAAGCCTTTATATCTTGGCACGCAAATTACTTGGTATATTCTTGGAGTTATTGAGACGCTTCTCGCGCTTCGTTTTCTTTTAAAATTATTAGCCGCCAATCCTTCAGCTGGTTTCAGTAATTTTATTTATACTCTTAGCTACCCTTTTGCCGCTCCCTTTCTTAATGTGTTTGCGAGTTCAAGAATTGAATGAAGCGTCTTTGAATGGACTACGATTTTCGCGATGTTAATATATGCTCTTGTCGCCTGGGGAATAGTTAAAATATTTTTCATGAGTAAAACTGTGTCCACTCGCGAAGCGGCTACAAAATTAAATGAAGAAGAGTAAAATATAATTAATTAACTTAACAATAAATATATGGGAATCATTCTTTGGATAATATTTGGCGGCTTAGTCGGTTGGATTGCTTCTATGATTATGAAAACTAACGCCCAGCAAGGCATTATCTTAAATATTGTCGTTGGAATTGTTGGCGCTGTCCTTGGCGGCTGGATAATGAGTCTACTTGGTGAGGGCGGAGTTGGTGGTTTTAATCTTTATAGTTTTCTTGTCGCCTTAGGCGGAGCGATAGTTCTTATCTGGATCGTCAGACTAATTAAGGGTAGTAAATAAGATCGAATTTCTTATTCAATAACAATTTGATAATCTTTAAGCATACCAGATACTATCAGGTTAATTACTTTAGCTGAATCTTCCCTAGCCTCATTAAAAATGCTCTCATCAGCCGTTACTTGACTATTAGCACTAGAAATTAAAGTTTCGAGGGCTAAATTATAATCCTCATTATTAGTATTTTTCAAAAGGCTTTTTAATTTTTCCGCAATTGATTTATCGGCAACAATATCAAGTTGTCCAGAAAGAGATGAATCTAAAATATCAGCATGTGGTAAACTAATTGTAACAATCTTTTTTTGAGAATCAACTACAATATTTTCGGGACGCATATTTTTCATATCAACTCCGACATCAACTCGAATAAGCCCAAGGACAGTCAGCTTCTTGCCGGTAAATAAATCAGTCCAATCGTTATTTTTTGGCGTCTCAATTTCAACCTTACTATTTATAAACACGGTTTTAGTAACTAAAAAATATTGATCAGTAATCCGCTCTAAAATACCCTGGGAATTAACAATTGAAGGCCTATCTTCAAGTAAGGCCACGGTTTTACCCTGATAGCGACCATAAAAAAAGACGGCTATTATAATTAAAAAGATAATAACGACAAATAACAAAGTAAATTTAGTACGATTCATTTAGATAAATATTAGATTAATAATATATTATTTATAACATGAAATTAGAAAAAAATCGAGCTAAAAAACTTTATATTTTTTTATAAGTTTCCTTTTTTAGTTTTCTTAGATTCTTTTTTTGCCGTCTCGGTTTTCTTGGCTTTTGCAGAACGACTAATAGCCTCCCAGTCTTTTTTCAAATCATCGGCCAAAGCTTTTACTTCTTCCGGATTAGACTTGAGCTCTTTTTCATATTTAAGAGCCACAGCGTCAATAATTTTATTATAAGCAACTTCAGTAATCTCACGAGCTTGCTCAATTTTTTCCACTACATCGCCCTTCATTTTAATAACCCAAGATTTAGCGTTTTCTAAGTTTTTCTTATGTTTAGGGCTTAAAAAGAAATAAGCGGCTGCTAAGCCGCCTAAACTAGCGCCAAAAATCAATAATTTCATCGCCCCCGACTTTTCATCACCCTCATTTATATTTTTTTTCATAGTTTTGGTAAACATTAAAATATTATTTACCTGCTTGTTTTTCACGATCTCTAGCTGCCATTCTTTTAGCTTCAGCTGATTTTCGTTCTAACTCTAAAGCTTCCTTGTCCTTTCCATTTTCATTTCCATTGTTTTGTTTTGCGTTTTGATTATCCATATTATTAATATTAGTAAATTAGCTTTTAATAACCCCACAGAGGTGTACAGACGTCTCGGCGGGGGTGCGAAGCGTCTGCACTCATAGGGTTTACCCTCATAACAATCTTCTTATATATTGCTGAGAGTATATCTTTATGAGCATTTTATAGAGTAGGCTAATATAGCCACCACATAAACGCCCTACATTATTTAAGCCGTATAATTATCTAAATTATTACAAAAAAACATCTAAATTTTAGATGTTTTTTCTAAGATATTTGAAATAAATTAAATCTTTTTTTGACTCATTAATAAGCTAAGATCGATACTTCCTCAATACTTCAGCATTATTTATCATCACTTTCTGAAATTTATCGGTAGCACTCTTTACTTCTTCTACCGCCCGATCTCTTTCGGCGATAATTGCTACTTCTGATTCCGGGAGGCTTGATTGTTCAATCTTCAGCTCATTAAGTCTTGCTTCTAAACGAGCAGGTAGTTCTTCAATTTTCATCTCCTGACCGTCTAAAATATCGCCAGACTTAAAAGGAAGAAAGAAACTTTTAACGCTTGAGGCGTGTAAAAAATTTAAACGAGTCTGATCGTATTTTTTATATTCAGCATCATTATCATTTTTCTTCTGGCGGTGGTCTTTCATTTCAGCAATTTCTTCTTCAGTTATTCCAAGACTTTTTAAATTTGCTTCATTAAGGGGCTTATCATTTTTAAAATCTTCAAAAACTTGCCACTGATCATTAAGAGTTTTTAATTTTCCTTCTCGGCCGAAAGCAATTATTTGTCTTTTTAAAGATCCTGCGGCTTTATCTCTTTCAGTTTTTTTATTATTAGCATATTCTTCAATAGCGGCTTTAATAGGCTTTCCGGCTTCAGATATTCTTTTATATTCTTCATCCGCACTTAAATCCTTAATTATAGTATCATTAAATCCGCTGCTATATCCGCTCTGTTTTATATTAAGCCTAATTTTACGATTTGCAAATTCCGGAGTATTAAGTAATTCACTGTTTTTTAGATTTTTTAAAGAATACTCAATTTCCATGGCCAGTTTTTTTCTATAACCAGCTAAAGTTAATAAATCTCGATGTTTTTCTGAAAAATATCTTTCCCAATCCTGGGCAAAGCGAGAATCAACGGCAGCCGCACTAATTTCCGCTAATTTCTTTTTTTCTTTCTCCCAAACATCATTGAATCCTCTTGCTTTTGATAAAGATTCATAAAAACCGCCGTTTCTATTAATAAACTCAGCAGGGACATCTAGATTTGGTGATGGGATTTCTTTTGTTAAACCAATTTCTTCACGTAGCTCTTTGTCACGTTTAACACGTGATAGTATGGAAGTTTCTTTTTTTGAGCTATCAACAAATACCGTGTTTTCATGTGAGTTATCAACGAATACCGTGTTTTTATCAGTATTATTTTTTATATACTCTAAAAACTTGTTAAATTTAACAAATTTTGCCTGAAAATATTCCGGGGAACTAATTCTATCTCTATTATTACTAGTAAAATCTTTGTTAGACGCTTTTTGAGCGCTAATTTCAAAGCTCTTAGTTAAATTATCATAATCACCTAATTCAGCTGCCATTGAAGCCGCATGTTGTAAATAGTTCTCAGCGACAATTCGCTTATCACTCCAGCCTCCTCCTTGCTTGGTGTTATAACTATTACTCCCTCTCGCATAAAGACCATATTGATTTATACGATTATAGACACTTTCATTTTCTGTTAAGATTTTTTCTAAATGATCTAATGTCTCCTTGTGTAATTTATTAAATTTATTAAGGTCTTCATAATTATAACTTAAATCATTAAGTTTTTTTAAAGCTGGATAATTTTCAATCGCTAATTGTTCTGGGCTTTTATTATTATAAGAATCTCGATTTTTTAAACTTTTATTGTCCCAAGCGATTGAGTTTAATCTATTTTTTAGCTCATCATCATAAACTTCTTTAATTGTTTCAACGCCAATTTTTTCAGATAATTGACAGACCCTACTCTCAAAATAAAAGTTATCTACTTTATTAAAATCAACTGCTCGAAGTTTATTCTTAGGGTCATCTATTTTTAAGAGTTCCTCTTTTTTTCCTTCAGGGGTTGTTAAATAAACCTCTTCTTTTTTCTTGTTTAGTTCATCGATTTCGGTATCTAAAGTTTTTAAATATTCTTCAACTTGTAAAAAACTTTTCTCACGATTATTCATTTTTTCCCCCTCTTTAACTGTGGCAGAAAAATAAAGTTTAATTTCCGGCTTTTTAGTCAGTTCATCTATCGGCATTTCCGCTTGAAGATCTTTTTTTATTTGCGCTAAAGTTCCAACTGCTTGATGAAGTTCTCCAGTTTCACCGGCTTCCCCATTTTCTTTAGCTGGGCCACGACCAGCAGCTTGGCGGTATTGTCTTACTTCCGGCTCATTAGCATTAGCTTCTAACATTTCTTCAAAATTTTCTATCCCCTCATCCTCAAGAATATCCTTATTTTCTTCGTAGGCACCTTTTAAAGTTGCTTTTTTGTTTTTAAAATTATCTAACTTTCTTTTAGCTTCGCCACCTCCACTGTAATTACTTCTCAAGGCTTCCTTGAGAGTAGTAATTCTTTGTTTTTTAGTTTGAATTTTTGTGATTTCTGCATTAATTTCCTCCATTGTTTGCAGTTTAGTATTTTTTTCCGCTTCTTTTTCACGTTGTTTTTTTTCAGCCTTCTTTTCACTTAATTTTTCAAGTAAAGACATATTTTTATATTAAATTTTAATCTTATTTAAAAGAGGATAACATTACCAGCCGCATTTCTTAATTGTACCATAAAGTCAAAATCAAATAAAACAAGGGTGGCTATCAATATTAAAAGTAAAATAGTTTGGAAAATTACAGATTTATGCTGAACTCTAATACGCACTAAAATACTAATTATCAATAAAATAATTAACACTAATAAAAACGTCGCATAAACCAATTTTGCGATATTCATCTTTCTAGCAGCCTTATCTACACCATTTTCTTTATTAAGATCAACTAGTACCGGCTCAGTTGCTAAAACTGATTCCGATTCGATATAATCGTCGTAATAACTTTCAATAACCTGGGAAATCTCCTTAATCTCCTCAATCTCTTTATTTTCCTCAATATCTTTAATTTCCTCAATCTCTTCAATACCCTCAATATAAATAGGCTCAAAAGCAGTTACTAATGAATCTTCTTGGGACTGACTTTCAGTCAAGTTTAAGATTGCAACTTCTTCGGTTTCAGTTTCAGGTTTAACTTCAATTTCCTCAGTTTTAGAGCCACTTAAACCAAGTATGGAAACATTAGGACTCTCTTTTCCAACCCTGGCTACAGGAGTTACAGTTGGAGTTGGAGTTGGAGTTGGAGTTGGAGTTGGAGGAGTTACGGTTGAGGCCACAACATCCGTTACAACCTGATCCTCAATAATGTCTGGGGTTATTTGGGGCTCAGGCTCTAAAGGTTGCTTTTTATAAGCAAAAATTTCTACTAGTACATTTGTTTCCTGACCATTAATTTTACCACTAGCAATATATATACCAATATCAGTATATTTTTCATTTAAAATATTTTTTTTATGTGAAGCCGAGGCCATTAAAGCGGTATGAACATCACTGCTCGTAATAAAGTTCATGGCTAAATTTTCGCCTACCAGCATATAAGGATAATCACTACGATTAACAAAGTTCCAAGGTTTGCGTCCATCGGGACTAGTATGGGAAAAATAATCATTTATCAGCATGTCCTCCGCTTTTGTCTGGGCTGCCTGACTTAAGTATACATTTAATCTCAAGGCTGGGGCCCCATTAGCAACCCTAGATTCATTAGTAAGTATTAAAACTTGATCAACCATTGCCACTGACATCTCTGCTTTTTCCTGATAAATAGTAAATATATATAAGGCCAGGGAAACTTTAAGTACAAGTAAAAAAAAGGCAATGATTGTTAATTGTTTAGGGCGAAGAATCTTAGGACGATTATCATTTGATTCGGTAGGAATAAAATAATCTTTAAAAATTACTAATGAATCTTTAAAAAATTTAGAAAAACTTTCTTTTTTTTGGAATAACTCTTTTATTTCTCTTTTTTCTTCCCTGCTAAAATCTTCAAAATTATCTTTGATATATTTTTTATTTTCTTTAATATTCTGAAAAAACCCCAAAAGACGACTTAATAAAAGATTTTTTTTAAATAATTTTAGCCATTTTCGTATCATAAAACAATCTTGTTTATACAAAATTATAACATTCTTTTGCTGTTTTAGTCAATTTCAATAGCTTGCCATTCAATGCTGGTATTTTCAATATTTGTATTAGTAATTGGCTCAGATATGATAACTAATCTTTTTTCAGTTGAATAAATAGGATGACAAGTATACATTGTTAAAATAGCTTTATCACTCTTGTCGTGCGGACTAGAGTCAGAGGCCTCTACTATTTTTATTTCCTTAACTTGATAATAATAATCTTTTTCCTCCCAAATTAGAGAAAATATATCACCCACTTCTAGCTTATGAAATAAATAGAAAGTTAAATTATTAGGAGGTAAATACCGAAAGCGATGACCAGTAATTATTGTATTTCCTCCTTTATCAGGAGTAGAGCCTTCGGGTAATAACCAGGCTCCCTTTGATAAAGCAAGCTCTCCATCTTCGCTTTTAATTATAGGAGCATTAACGCCAATTTTCGGAATTATTAAACGATCGGGAGAAACAGAGAATTCACTAACTGGAAATTCTCTCTTTAAATCTTCAACCTGAGTTGTAACTTGCTTTAATTCTTTGGCGTTATTTTCAGCTTTAGCTTTTAGAATATATCTTAATTCGGGATAAAAAGGTAAAGATATTAAATATATAATTAAAAATAACAATAAAAACTCCAGTATAATAACTAGAGTCTTTATTGTTTTATCTTTCTTAAAATATTTATTATTCATCTAATAAGAAGAGCTTAATTGTTTTCTTAACCAAAATTGGTTTTCTTTTCCTATTCTTTAACAAGAATATTCTGGCGCCAAAAATTAAAACAATTAAGCCGAGTAAGGCAATAAATTGCAAATTACTAAAGCCAGTTTCAGCTAATACTGCTATTTTTCTTACATCTAAATCCGTTTCCGAATTAACCTCATCGTGATTAGCGGAATAGACAGAAGCTTTAGCTATATAAGTTTTAGCCTCAGCTTCAGCGGAAACATTAACTTTTGTCATAATAACCTTAGTTTCGCCAACTCCTAGATCACCCAAATTCCACATTTTTGAAGCTAGACCTCCATCTTGAAAAGTAATATCTTCAGGTAATAAACTATTTAAGACAGTTTCATATGAAGGCAAGCCACCATTATTTTTAACTATAATTCTATAATCAACTCCGGTAGCACCCGGGTTAGTAAAATTAACTAAGAAGTCTGAGTCTATAGTTATGGTTGGCGCTCCTTCTTCACCTAATACAATAACTTCACTTGATCCTGGTCCGCAAGACAATGTTTGAGTTAGAGGTTTTTCTTGGCCAACATTTTCAATTGAATTGTAAACAGAAATGGGACGGAAGTAATAAAAAGTATTAGGTTCTAAACCATTAACACTAACATTATGCCCTGTTACATTATTAGAGTATAAGACAGTTGAGCTTGCATAATTGTAATTTGGAGCTAAGCCAATGTTGCCGGCGGCATGAGAATTTTTATCATATACTACCCGTGAAGTAGCTGGGTTTGTTGTTAACCAAGAAATATTCATATTTACTTTATCATTTACGCACATCATAGTAACTTGCGTATTACTAATAGCAAAGGATGTGACTCCGCTGCCACCACCTCCAGAATAAGTACCGCCGCCACCGCCACTACCACCACTACCACCACTGCCACCACCATTTATATTACAATTAGTAATAGCTATAGTTGAGGTCGCAGTTGCTATTACTGGAGTGCTGGTGCTAGTTGAAGTACTTGTTAAAGTTAAGGCAACATTATATGAGCCAGCTGCGGTATATGTATGACTAGGATTTGCCTGGGTTGAAGTTGCATTATCACCAAAATTCCACATTAAATTATATCCACTTGTAGAGCTACTGGTATTAGTAAAATTAATTTCTACTCCAGAACCAACATTTAGACATTGCAAACCAGCATAACTAAATGATGGAGCTAATTTTATAGGTTTATCTTCTTCCTCACCCCCGTTTCCGCCTCCGCCGCCATTTTCATCGTCATTCAATTTTAATCCGGCACAAATTGCATCTACACTATTTGGGCTCTTGGCGCCAGCAACAGTATTAAGATAGGCATGAATACCGGACACAGTTTTTACTCCAGTTAACTGTAAAGCAGTATTAACTTCTTCAGTTATCATCGCATAATTTATATTTTCTCCATCAGCTAAATCAGCATGAGGACTACTAGTAGCAACAACTAAACCATCTTCATCAAAGAAGATTAATTGATATTGTTCATTAAGTTGATTAGCTCCAGATCTACCATAATAGGCATCGTAAGCCTGTAAGGTGACAGAATAAGTACCATCAGCAACAAAGGAAGCATTATAGGCTGGGGTACTGGAAGCATAACCAGACGCACCACTACTAACTAGTTTTTTATTTTGCAAATTAATTATATGATCATAATCATTTTCATCAAGAGTACAAACGGGGGTAGTAGCTTCTATGTGACATTTATTATTACAGGTGAAGCCTTCCTCATATCCACCAAGAAATGTATTACCATCACATTGCTCTGTGCCCGCAGCTTGATTAATTATTCCATCACCACACATTGGTTCATCTTCACAAGCACTCGCCTCTTCAACACTAAAAAACATGCCCAAATAAGACATGTTAAAAATGAAAATTAGCGTTATTAAAAAATGTAATGATCGGCGAAATTTTTTAAATATTTTTTTGTTATTTTCTAAGCCTTTGAATACATTCATAATTTTATAAATTAATATTTTTTAAATATATTTTAAACTAATTATTTTTAATTTGTTATAAATTTATAGACATAGCTTTTCATATTTATAAATATAAATTTTTTAAAATAACACAAGGACGCAAATTATGTAAATAAACATAATTTTATAGAAAATCCTTTTCATCTTGTACTAGTTAGCCGCTACTTAAGCAAAATTATTACATCTAACCACGTCACTACTTAAGAAAAATTATTATATTTTATTACAAAATAAAAAAAATAGACCTAAATGCTTAACTTATACACAACTTAAGAATAAATATTCTTCTTTGGAGGAATAAGATATCTTGCTTGATAATAGGCAAATTGTACAATTTTATATTTTTTATATTATTGTTTATATATTTTATCCACAACTTAAACACAGAATAATTAAAAAAACCTTTTTAAAAAAGGTTTTTTCTGTGTTTATTTAATTGTAAAATTTAAATTTTTAATTTGGCAGATAAACAGGAAATTCTAAAGCGTCGTCATATTCAGGTAAACCAGAAGGATTTGATTTTTGCAAAATTAGATTTCCCATTGAGCTATATCTTTCAACCTCCTCATCAAATGCTAAGATAGCGCTAAAAGGAATCATTTCTTCAGTCATCCAATCTTCGTTCGTCTGGACAATTGCATTACCAATTATTAAACCATCCCAGTCTGTTAAAACAGCAGAAAAACTAGCCTCAAAAAACCAAGTACCGCGTGCCATACCGGAAATATTTAAGGGCGAGTTAACGCTCTCTCCTAATTTTGGGCTATTTACTATTATAAGATCTTCTTTTCGTGAGGATGATTTTTGAGAATCAGTAATAATAAAACTTTCTAAGAATTTATCTGCTATTAACTGATACTTTTGGTCGCTCACAAAAACGCTAATATCAAAAACTTCACCGGGATAAATAAGAGCGATTAAGTGTTGATATATTCCTTGGCCTTTACTACTAAAAGTGTAAGTTGCATATTCATATTTATTTTCCAATCTCAATTCTTCAACTAGCTCACCCCCTTCTGAAAGTGCTAATTCTTCAGCAAATTCTAATAAGGGCGTAGATTGATTATAACTTAGTCTAGATACTATTATTCTTACTCCGTCAGATAATTCTGTATTGTCTTTTTGACTAGAGCCTTGATACATAAAGTCTACGATATTTTCTTTGTCTTTTTTAACACTCATATCTCCTTTTAAGATGACCGAAAAACCTAATTCATTATTTTCATATAATTCCTCAGAATTCATATTATCTAATCCCCCAAGATTAACATCGTTAGTAGCTTGATCATCATTAAAGTTATTTTTATCATTATCAGGTAAATTTTTTGGTTTAATAAATAAATAATATATACCAACTCCCAATAAGACTATTATTAAAATTAATAATACCCAATTTTTTGTATGTCTATTCATATATTTATTATTTATTTTTTAAATTTAAGCTTTCTTTTATCATCATTTATCCTTTATTTTAGCCTATTATATTAAAAATGTCAAATTTACTACTTTGTACACTATTTAATATATTTACATCAAATATTCTATGTGTTAAAATATTACAAGATAATAAAAATCCCATAAATAATTTCCTATGAAAACAAAATTAATCTCCAAGAGAGTAAGACAAAAACAAGCCACTCAGGTCAGACAAAACTTCCAAGAAGTTATTGATCAGGTTCATTATACTAGAGAATCCTTACTTATAACTAAACACAATAAACCATGGGTAATGATACAATCTCTTAGTGAAGAAATGTAGTTTTCCTTAAAAATCTAAAACAACATATCAAAAAAACCGCGCCTAAAACGTGGTTTTTTTCTTATCTTCAATTTTTTTTAAAACCATTACACCCTACATTTTTCCAACATAAATTTCAAAAGCCATTCTCATTAAAGCAATTGTAAATATAATAATTCCCTCTCTACGACTAATCTTCCAGCCGCTTCTCATAAATACTAGAAGAAGAATGATAGTAGTTACTAATAGAATAACTGAAAAAATTGAATCAGCGATGCCAAAAATTTGTCCTTTAGACATTAGGGTAATTGGAGCAATAACACTGCTTATACCAATAATACCTAGGGAGTTGAAAATATCAGAACCAACAACATTACCGACTGATAAGCCAAATTTTTTCTTGAAGGTAGCAATAACTGAAGTAGCTACTTCTGGTAAACTAGTTCCCGCGGCAACGATAGTAGCACCAATGGCCCAAGCGGAAATTTGAAAATATTCGGCAATAAAGACGGCCGACGAAACGGTGAAATCAGATGATTTTACCAAAACAAATAAACTAACTATAAAAATCAAATAATCTTTCCAAGTTCCGACCTCTCCTTTATTTTCTTCTTCTGTGGCAATATCTTTTTTAATCCAAAGAAGAGTTAAATAAGAAATTAAACTAGCTAATAAAATTAAGCCTTCCCATAAAACTATTTTAAGGTCCCACATGAAAAGAAGTACCATAAAAGTCGACAAAAGCAGAACTAAACCGTCCCGTTTAACCATTTTTTTAGGAATAATCTGAGGGGAAATAATAGCCACTAAGCCAAGGATAAAACCTAAATTAAAAATATTAGAGCCAATAACATTGCCAACCGATAAGTCTCCTTGACCATTTAGGGCGGCAAAAGCGGAAACGGCAATTTCTGGAGCTGAGGTTCCTAAAGAGACAATAGTTAAACCAATAAACATTTCCGAAACTTTCCACTTTCTAGCAATTTTTATACTAGAATTAACCAGATAGTTTGCTGAGAATCCTAATGTGATTAACGAAGCGATTAGGATTAAAATCTGTATTGTCATAATTTAGTTTTAATAATTATTTTTGATGAATTAATAATAGCATATTTGATTAAAAGAAAAAAGAGGGGAGGGCTGGGCTTGAGTCAATATAAACTATCACAGAAACAATTAAAGTCTAACTGAAATGTTATTTTTATCTTTAACATTATTCTCATAACCAAGAACATCAAAATTAACTTGTCGACCGTTATCATCAGTAAAAACTTTTATTTCTATTCTAGTATTTTTTAGATAATCTTCAAAAGTCTGAGTTTTAGCTTTTTCTGTAAGATCATTAATTTCCATTAGCTTCTCTCCTGATGTTAGTAACTTATTAAGAATGGGCTGAGAAGATTTAAGAGGCTTTTTAAAATCTTCATTTTCCAAAATTTTAGTAACCATCTCTATGTTATCAATTTTTTCCTGACCAAAAAAATCTTGTATAACTTTAGAATCAACTTTTTCATTAACCGAAGCAATGAGTTTATTTAAATTCATTGTTTCTGTTATTTTAGATTGTTCTAGGGCAGCTGAATCAGCCGACATCTTAACTTTAATAAATTTCTCAACCTGGTCTTTTATTTCAAATAAATTTTTCTCTATTGGCAACTGACCATCGTTAGGATATAACCTAACAGTAGCATCTTTAATATTGGCCTTTTCTAATAAGTCTACGACTTCAAATATATTTTCTGTTTCTTGTAAGCCTTCATCAGTAGTAAATATGGCGCCACGATAATTTTCAACTCTTCCGCCATTTTTTGCTATCTCTTCATCGTTTTTTATTAAATCTTTTAAATAATTAATACTTGATAGAAAAGGTTTTTCTATAGACGAACCTTTAACTTTCTTTTCTTTTAAATCTTTAGCGGCAGCTAAAATATCCGGCAAATGTTTGACTGGACTAGCGGCGTTTGCATAATAAACTAAATCCGCTTTAGCAATTTCTCCCTTACTATTTTCTTGCAAACCAAGTTCTTCTAAATTTCTAGCCATATCATTCATAGTGTATTCTGTGGAAGGAGAGTTATCAACAAAAAATATAATACGGTCATACTGATTAACTTTTTTTATACTAGTCTTAAATTCAATTTTTAAATCAAGACTAACATAACGACATTTCTCAGTTAGTTCATCAAAGAGCTCGGGATTATTTTTTTTCATTTCCTCAACCTCCTGATCAGTATATTTTTCTCCAGTTTCGGGATTAATTTCATTTAACTCCGTGATTTTAGTATAGCCTTTCTCCGGCACCTTGAATTTGAATTCTTTATTCTTATATTTTTCAATCTTATCTTCAGCAATTCCTGATTTAGAAAAATCATGATTTTTTTTCACTTCCATTAGTAAATTGGCGGCTATATGAGCTCTGTCATTTGTTAAATTAATATTATTCTCTAGAGTCGGAGCTAATTTTTTATCAACAGCCCCATATTTAGTTGCCCTTTCATCACTTGAAGCCTCTATCACATCTTCTTTAGCTAAAGCATCGTCAATATTTTTAACATTAATTTTATCCAAAAAATTATTGTATTCAGCGATAATTTTTTCAGCATCGGCCGGAGAAATGTTTGCTTTATCAATTTCAAAGTTTTGCGCCATGTTCATTATTGTAGAATCTTTTAATTCTTCTAAATCTGGCTCATGGGAATCAAATTTATAGGTATTATCTGATGATCTATCTCTTAAAACACTCTCATTAGCATCATAACTATTCTCTATTTTAGTATCAATTTTTTTCGGCTCTTGAGCTTTTATTTCATGGGCCTGAACAGCTGGGACACCAAATTTAAAAAATAAACAAAGAGCCGAAAATAGAACTTTGCTTAAGGGCTTATTCATAATTTGGCGAAAACGACTGCCTTTATACTCTTGGGTATCATCTACTAATTCACGATTTAAAATTCCGGAAACTTTTTGATGTAAACTTCTAGCATCTTTATCTTTTATAAGGGCTCCTGAGTGAGCAAGTGATTCAAATTCAGAAAACTTCATATCCATGATATTTTCAAAAATATCTTCATCAATCTCCTCACCATGTTTATCCATCTCGCTAATAGCTTGCTGCAAATCTAAAAGACGTTCAGTAAAATCCTTTTCTTCCCTCTCTTTCTTATTGGGCGCCTCAGCCTCTTCTAAACTACCAGCCTCAGTATTTTGGACACTCTCTAAATCCTGATCCTGAAAAGATTTTTCCTTTTTAAACTTAACATCTTCATCTTGAGATTTAATAGGTCTTTCCATACATTCAAATATATTTATTTTTAAATAAAAATCATTTAATCAGCCTTACTAAATAATTCTAAAAAACTATTAATAATAACTTCAAGCGGTTGGTTAAGGATTTTAAGGATTAATTCTAAGCGTTTATCTTCGGAAACTTTATCAATATTACTTAAAGTTTCAAAAGCAACGCTATCGTCAGCCTTAGTTAATAACAAAGTTAAATAATTATTAAAATTAAGGTACAATAAGGTGCGAATTTGTAACTCTCTGTTTAAGTTTCTTGGCTTTTCATCTAAAAACGGACGTATTTTTTTATCTAGTTCAATAAATACGGGGTCGTTAAAATTTACAAAAGGGATAAAAGAAAGATTATTTATCTCGGACATAGCACTTTATAATTTAATTATTTAGATATTATTATATCATTTAATTAAATATAAGCAAAATTAAGCTATATTGCAATTAATACCCATAATTGACAAATTAGTAAAGTTATTATATGGTTTTAATAGTAAATTAAAAATATTAACTTAAAATTTTATACGATGAAAACAACAATTGTATTATTTTTTTTGATGGCAGTTTCATTGGCTAGTTTTAGCCAAAAAGTAGATAGAGCCTGGCTAGAAAAAGAATTTGGAGAGAGGTTTATTTCCGCTACAGTTATCGGTTTCCCCGAGAATACAGCCATTCCATTCACTGAGAATGATTTAAGATATGATAAATTATCCTGGATCATCCCCATTGAGATGAATGGAGTATGTGTGTTTCAGCGAGTACAAGCCCGATATAATTTAAATGAAGTTCAAGAGAACGACACTCTGAGCTTGGATATTGCCGAAAAAATTATATCCACTGTTCAAAAAAGTGGTAAAAATTTTCCCGACAATCAAGATATGATTTTTTTTATCACCAAGAGCCCGTCGGCTAAACAGCCAGACTTTAAAAAGACAATTGCTTACGATAATGATGAAAAATTATATTCCATTATCGATTTATCAAAAGACGCAAAAATTGCGTCTAACGGAGATACGCCAAGCTACTTAACCGAAAGCAAAGAAGCAGTGATGCTTATAACTCTCAAAAACGAAAAAATAGAAAAGCTGGGAAGTGTCATGACCCTTGTAGGTCTTGAACCATCTCAGTGAATTATTACTCAGTGAACTCAATTCTAATTTAAAAAAATTAGAAAAATACCGACTCAAAAGGCCGGTATTTTTTTATAATCTAGAAACTAAATATTTCTCAATCACTTCTGGGGTGTCAGTGGGAGAAAAGCGTTTAATCGGCTTACCCGTTCTATCAATTAAAAATTTAGTAAAATTCCATTTAATACTTTTCCCGAGTAAATCAGGTAATTCATTTTTTAAATAATTAAATATTGGGTGGGCTTCTTTACCGTTAACATTAACTTTAGCAAAAATCGGAAAAGTAACGCCAAAATTTAATTGGCAGAAAGATAAAATTTCCTCTTCGTTTCCCGGCTCTTGAGCGCCGAATTGATTGCAAGGAAAAGCTAAAATTACCAAGCCTTTATCAACATAATTTTGATATAACTTTTCTAAACCAGCATATTGTTTAGTAAAGCCACAACGACTAGCAACATTTAAAACTAAAACGAACTTCCCTTGATAGGTATCCATTTTAATTAATTTCCCCTTAGCATCAAGGGCTTCAAGATTATAAAAATTATTCATATATAGAATTATTAAAATTATTCATAAAACTTGCTAATTCCGTTTTTGAAAATTCTAGTATATAAGGAATAAATTTTTTAGAATCGACTTCGCTTATATTAAGTAGTTTTTCGGACGACCAAATCTCAAAGCCTAATGATTTTCCTGCTTCAATTTTTAAATCGCTCAACTCTCCTGTAAATATATAAATGTAACTCTGCCCAATTGCATTATTTATCTTGCCAGTGGCCTTATCTTCAGACCATCTTTTAGTTTTACTTAAAAAAATAAGATTATCAAGGCTAATTTCAACGCCAGT
>Ga0210011_1000923_pt1 | contig 29510 bp, 24 predicted proteins | sample CryGeymeta201502_FD_183972 | JGI IMG/M metagenome (GOLD analysis project Ga0210011, IMG submission 183972) | Groundwater microbial communities from Crystal Geyser aquifers in Utah, USA - Crystal Geyser metaG 2015-02 (SPAdes) (version 2) | ecosystem: Environmental > Aquatic > Deep subsurface >...
AAGTGGTGGTACACCACCTCCTGCACAACCAACGGCAACACCAACCCCAACGCCAGCAACTAATCTTCCAACTGCAACCCCAACGCCGGTTGGTGGTGTACCTGCTGTCATTAATTGTGATGTAAATGCACCGGCGCCTGATCCGTCAAAGAATAATATATTGCCAATTGAAAATCTTATTGCAGTGTTAGATCAGAAGTTTTATACATCGTACTCTGAAGAGCATGTTAGGTTGTGTTACAACGATCTAATAAATCGAGCCATAGCAAAAGATATTGACCCTGCGTTTATGATGACTATTTGGCTTGAAGAGTCGGGTGCAAGTGACTATACCGCGTACGGTAATGTAGCTGATTTTGGATGTGTAGGTAATTCAAATTTCCCACGTCAAAACTTTGATCGGCAAGCTACGTGCATGTCGATTTTACCGGGTTCGTATCAATCTTATAAATCGTGTCGTGTTCCGCCAAGTGAACTAACCGTTGAAAAATTCTTGCAGATATTTTCTGGTGGAACTCAAGCGTGTACAGACAATAACTACGGGACAAACCCACAGTTCCCTAGCCAAGTTAAACGTGTCTATGGATGGGTCAGTAACGGTGCACAATTAAACGATAACTGTATTCTTCCGTCAACTCGGTGGGATGCAAGTTGCAAAACACCATAACTATGAAAAAAATAATATACACACCAAAAATAATTATTTCCATTATTCTCAGCATAGTTTTTATGGTTACCGGAATTTTTCTTGGCTTTCAAAATAAAGCCATAGTTCAAACGGTTGAAGCTGTTGGGCAACAGTATGATCTACTCGATTATTATCTTCCCAATAGTGATTATGTTATTCACATGAATAATGGGGAGAAGTTTCATACCTTTGCAGGAGTAATAAATTCACGTTCTGGTTTCACTACACTTAAAAGTGCTGAAGGAAAGTGGTATGAAGAGTATACGTATGATAATGACAAGATTTATCTTAATCGTGATACTACCTGGGCTACTGGATTTAACCAGAATGTAAAATGTACTAATCCAAATACCCAAAATGATGCCGCATTTGTGTGGCTTCTCGGTCATTACGAAAAAGATGAAGCTAGATCACTCGTAGGTTCTGATAAGGAGGGTGGGGTTTGGATTGACAGGCGTTTGAGTGTTGGTGATACAACAGATCGTGGTCAGATTACGGTTACGGGATTTGATAAAACAACTTGTCAGCCATGTGATACGCAATATGTTGGAAAAACTGGTGGAACAGTAAAACTTGTTGAAGTATTTTCTACATGGAAAGGTGGCGCTGATGGTAAAGAATTTAATGATGTTGCTCACATATGGGTTACCGGTGGAACAGGTTCAGGAGAACATTTTTATTTAGCCAAAGGTATTGGGAGGGTCGGTTGGAAAAATGATAATAGTTTTTCATATGGAAAAGTCGTTGAGAACGGCAAGATCAACAAAGTCGAGTTATGTTCTAATGGTAATCCCGGTAACCCTGGTCAGCCTACTCCAACCCCAACACCAAAGCCACTACCAGAAATATGTAAATCTCCAAATGTGTTTGGAATAAATACTGCCATTCACAATGAGGAGCAGTTGCGATTGGCCAGGGATGCTGGGGCAACAATTACCCGACTTCCAATTGCGTTCAACTCGATGCCAGAGCGGGGAGTATACGATTGGGACGGTATGGATAGTGATATAAAATTTGCTCAGACTAATGGCATGGAAGTTCTTGGTTTAATTGTTGGAACGCCGTGGTGGGCTGGTGCTCAGTGGGGATATGAACATAGGTACCTTCCCCATAAAGAATTTGAGGCGGATTATCGCGCATTTTTACGAGAAGCTTTGCGTCGATATCCTGAAATAAACAAGTTTGTGTATTGGAATGAACCAAATGGGTGTGGTTCTTCGCGTGACTTGCCGTATATTCCCGATCCGGAAAATCAAGCACCAGGTCCAACAGCAATTCCATTTCCTGGGTGTGGGTATTCTGACGCATCTGCCGAGGAGTATGCTTATTGGCTTGGAGTAACATATAACGAAATAAAAACCACTAAACCAAGTGCAGTTGTTAGTATGGCTGGGCTAGAAGGTATTCCAACTGATTATGTTCGGTTGGTTAAAACTAAACCTGGTGGCAATTCGTATGATGTGATTTCGCTGCAACCTTACAATTGGACAGGAAAGATTGATTTTGAAGCCGTAAGTAGGTTTAGAAATGATGTTCAAGCCGGTGATATCTGGATAACCGAGTATGGTTGGGATATTAATAATGTTTCAGAAGCTGATCAGGCAAGGTATTTAAGGGAAACATTTGACGACCTTATGACAGGCCGGTATGACTATGTCAAACTGATGACGTACCATACTATCGCTGATCCAGGAGACACGTTACGGCTAGGTCTTGTTGCAGGATCGAATCTTCCTTATACAAATCGTCCTGCATATGATGTATTCCAAGAGTATCGAAATAAATGTGATATTGAGGATCCTATAGATTCAGAATTACCTCCCGTTACTGAAGGATGGCTCCATCCGGGGATTGATATTGAGCCCGTGCGTACTGATGCATACTCAAACAACATCTTTTCAACCCATGCAGGGTTTGTTACCTATGCAGGTCCTGCACCGGCTTCAGTAGCAGAAAAGGGCTGGTTAGTACAAATTGAAGCTGACCTTAATAGAGATAATGTGCCGGATGTTATTACCCGCTACACCCACCTTATGCCAGGGAGTACGATTTTAGTAAATGACGTTCGGTACAAGCGTCGAGCATTTACGCCTGAATGTTTTATGGATTTACAGTCATGTTTTAGTGAGATTGGAATTTCGTCAGGTCCATTAGAAAAATTACCGTATGGATATGGTCCGTATGTATCAAGGAATCAGCTAATTGGGATGCTCGGCGATAGTGGGAGTCCAGGCCGAAAGCATATTCAGTATGAAATTATTACCAATAGATACACTAATTTGTACGGATCTAATCTTAATACATATGATTGTCGTGATAACCCGTATCTTGATGTATGCATTACCGATTATGCTCGTCCCGGATTTTTCTTTTCAATCAACCGAAATAAACCAGATGAAGTTCGCGGTCCAGTATATACCAATCCTGGGTTTGTAACGCCACCTCCAATACCACCAGTAACTCCAACCCCAACACCAGGGCCAGAACAAATATCTTGTCTAAATGAAACGACTGGTTATCTTAATAATTCGAATTTTAGGCCGGAACATAATGCAATCATGAATAATTGGTTAAGCTTATATGGACCATCAACCGAAATATCTGGGATCATCCACTACAGAGATCCATTTACATTTGGGCAGCCTTTGGAACGCATAGCGAACGTTTGTCAACCTGGGTGGGAGGTTTCATATAGAGGTATTCCAAGCAATATGCCGGTTTATCATCAAGATTTTTATCTGAGGATGACTGTTCCAACTGGAGGTACTCCCGATACGGTGTACCACGAATATGAGATAGATTTTACAAATGATCCCTATGAAAATGTATATCTTAAAGACGTGAATTACAAATTTACTGTCCCCGCAAATGCTCAGTATGAGCTTATTGCAGGTAGAGGACAGTCCCATATTCCAAGTATGGGAAATCGAAATACGTCAACAGACACATGTATGGAAGGTTATGTATGGGGAAATGCTCGCAATGAACCTACAGGACCTGGAAATTATTGTGGGGTCACAGTTTCTTGTGATCTGGATAGACCTAATACCAACAACACTTGGTGTTGCGATAGGAGCAATGGTAACGATTGTGATGGCAGTGATTGCGGAGGTCCATATGGGTGGGGAAATTCCGGTAAATACTGGGCAGAAGAATTGGGCTCACCAACAAAAGATCTTATTAATTGGAGAAATTGTCAACCATGAAAACATATATAGTAAATAACATAAAACGAATTGGTGTAATAGCGGCTATAGTTGTAGCCATTCTTATTGTGTTATTGGTGATTCTTGATCAGACACGACCTTCCCAAGGTGCTGCGCAACAGGTTGAATTTCAGCAGTATATGGCTGGTCTTATTGATCCTGCCCAGCAAGAATTAGTGCAAGTTGATTTGTCCGGCAAGATGGACTCAACTATCGTTTCATCTTTGCCTCAGGTTGTGGTTGGGCTTCCACAAAGTGATTGGTTTAGCGATACAACGCTCATTGCTTTGGCAAAGTCACTTGGGTTTACGTCACGGGCCAATGTCCAGTCGTTTTCAAATCAGTTATATTGGCTTGAAGGTCCACGAACATTATCAATTGATACCAGGACAGGATTTATTTCATTCTCAACTTCATTTAATATTGACGCTCCACCTATCAGTTCTGGAACTCCAACAGACCAGGTCGCGATTGATTCACTCCTTTCTTTATTTAGAGTGATTCAAATTCCAACTGAAAATTATAATATTGAGGCTGCAACATATAGTTACATGACGATTGACAAGACTGGTCTTATTGATAGTTCGTTCCAACAGGCTGGCGGTTTGGTTAAGATTGTTATTCCCTACACTGTATTAGGATATGAAGCAATCTTACCTATTGAGACTTTCGCAATCGTTGATGCAGATGGAAAGATTGTGAGCTTATCTTTACTACTATTAAACATTGTTCCAACTGGTGAATCAGTATCATTAATTTCGGGAAGTTCTGCACAATCACAATTAAAATATGGGGGAGTAGTATTGTCGGGAAATTCATCTACAGTAGAATCAATGACAGCACAGTCTATGTACCCAGCTTACTATTTGTCACAGGGTGATTTTTATAATGTAAGTACCAGAAGAACGTTAGAACCACTCTATATATTTTCAGACAATACCGTTAAAGTAGGAGTACCAGCACGCAAATTATGACAAACAAAAAATACATTGTAATTATTGCAGGAATAGTCGTAGCAATTGGTCTTTTTGCTGGAATTCTATTTATTTTAAGTGGACGCAATAAACAGGTTCCTCCATTTGTTCCACGAATTTCTACGTATGATGTGCCAACAATAAAAGAGTCTCAAGAGATTGAAGAAGCTACGATAGAAGGAATTCCAAGTACTGTTGTTTCAAAGTCACTTATTATACGGTTTGAGGATGATATAACAAAAGAACAGTCCCAAGCGGTAATTAACAAACTAGGTGTTTTAGAAGCATTTAACATTGCCCAGCACATATGGGAGATTAGGTACGGTGATTCCGTTGATCTTGCAGAAAAAATAAATGAAATCGAACCGATCCAAGAAATCAAAACTGTTGGATACAATGGTGTGTACAAACTTCAATATAAGCCCAATGACTATACACCCCAAGGATCTAACTCTGAATCGTGGTGGCTTGAGAATGTAAATGCTAAAACAGCGTGGGATATAACCCACGGAGATTCTAACGTTATCGTTGCGGTATTTGACCAACCGGCAGATTTTGTAGCTCCGGACTTGGCGGGGAAGGGGTCTCAAATCATATGGCCTACTCCTACACCAGCCATACCCTACACTCCAACCCCAACGTTATCGGCAACAACAACACTAACACCTGCCGTCTCAACACCTACACCTGCTGTACTGCCAGGTGCGGATCATGGGAGTCATGTTTCAGGTATTGTAGGGGCACATACAGATAATGGAATTGGAGTTGCCTCTATTGGATTTAATACAAGACTACTTTCGTTTCCGGTTTGTGTGCCATTGTGTGAGTTTTCAAATATGATCGCTAGCTTTCAGGAAGTTATTGATCGTGTTAATGCAGGAGAAAATATAAAAGTAATCAACCAAAGTTATGCTGGACCAACTGAAGATACTAATATTCACGACATGATTAAGCTTGTTGTTGAAAAAGGTGTTGTTCCAGTTGCAGCAGTGGGTAATGATTTTGGCGATGTTATGCGGGACGAAAATGACAATCCTGTTTTAGATGGTAACGGGGATCAGATTCCTGTAAGTTACATGCCACATTATCCTGCTGCCCATTCAGAGGTAATTGCCGTTGCAGCAAGTAATTCAACAAATCAGCTATCATCCTTTTCTCAAAGGAATGACCCCTCATCAGCTGCCCAATTAAACCAGTGGGTTGATGTTGCTGCTCCGGGAGTTGATATTGTATCTACGTTTCCTGACGGTTCATATGTCTCATGGTCAGGTACATCTATGGCATCACCGCTTGTTGCAGGAATTGTTGCTCTTTGTGGCGGTGTAAATCCAAATCTTTCCGCTGAGGAAATCATAAATATTGTTAAGACAACAGCTCAGGAAAAACCTTTGACTAGTGTTACATACGGCAAGGTTGATGCAGAAAAAATTGTTCGAGCCTGTAAAGATCCTGCCAATTATGTTGCAGAGCCGAGTAATCAGGTATGTAATTCGTGGGGGGCTAGTGCAGTTTTGCCTGGTATTCAAGGTAATCGAACACACCCAGCACCATCGTTTGCTCTAGAAAATCGCTATTATGTTATTGGTCAGGATTTAAAAGCGTGGTATGCAAACCAACAGGGGGATGGGTCGTTAGGTCCATGGGTTGAAGCTGGATTTGATTCTACGGCGGCTCATGGATATACCGTTGCAGTTGCGCAAAATCATGCCTACATGTTTAGAAATGGCCATTTAATGGATGTTCATGATGGTGGTGGACAAACTGTGGTTGCCGATACATTGGAATCAGGCATGGGAGATCCTTATAGTGGTATTTATTTTGTGTGGGATACGGCGGTTACCGCTACCTTTGGAAGTAAACAAGTAATATATCATTTGGGTGGTTATGACAGTCCTGCTCTGCATAAGGGATACACTCAAGACATTCACTCTGCCGAGGTTCCACCGGGCGGATTTACTCAAGGTACAAGATTTAATAGGTTGTCTCAAAAAACACCAACAGGGGGTTCATCAACAGACGGTTCAGGTGCACAGTACAAGGCTGCCTATATTGCAGGTAATGACGACTCGTACGGATTTATATATATGGGGCAAGCCGGCCAAAGTTCGTTATGGAGAATTAAAGCAAAAAACGATGGGTCGTTAGAAGGTTCGTGGCAGCAGGTTGAAGATTTACCCGGAGGAACAGGAAATCAAAGAGGTGATATGTTAAGTTACGAGAATTACTTATATAGTATTCGAGGTTCAAAATTTGCTCGTCGTCAGGTGAACAAAACTAACGGGGAATTTATTGATGGTTGGGAAAGTTTAGCATCGCTTCCATCGGCCCAGCTTGATAGCTCTTTTGTATGGGGAGGGAATCATCCAGAAGGTGCGTCGTACGGAATAATGAATGGATACTTGTATGTTACCAGTGACCAGTATGTGTATTACATTAGTTTAACTGGTCAATGCGATACGCTTCCTGTTCCCACACAAGCACCTCAAGCGGGAAGTGGAACCCAAGGTGGGGCTGTTGGTGAAAGTATAAGTTGTGTTATTCCTGAGTGGGTAATTCGAGGACCTGATGTTGTGGTACCCCCCATAACGTGTAAGAATGCAAATATTGAAGTTGCAAATCCTGCATATGTTCCTCCTGCCCCTGCAGGTCAAACAGGTTCAACAACGCAGGCATCGTTAGCTGGTGGAGTGCGTTGTGATGAATGTGCTTCTGCATACGTATTTCCGCAACCGATTTTTTCACCTAAAGGTCCAACCAATCAAGATGTTGGACAAAAAGATGGTACAGGCCAGTATGGTACTGATAGATTGTATTACTACTACGATTATGAACAGGGTTTAATCATTAATGTACCTCCTTTTGGATTTGGAGTAGGTGGACCAGCGCCTATTGTAGGTCAACCTGATATTAACTCACCATATAGTGTTCCGTGTGGATGGCCATCGCCTGATCAAAATCGTGTATTAACGCTAGGGTGTGATAGCCCCGATCCACTTGATGCGGCTGGGAAGATTTGTCCTAATGGTGCAGCAGCTGGTTCGTGGTGTGGTGTTCAAGGATCTATCCAAAATGGTCAGCACGCAGGATACAATGCAATGGATATTGCCGGAGAGTTTGCAATTCAAAGCACGATGGATGGGATGGCATATAGGTGTGTTGATTTGAAGTCCCAGTCTATTGGGTCAGGTTCATATGGTACGTATGTTGTTGTGGTCGGACAAGATTTTCGTACATTATATTCTCACATGCGTGTAGAACCTAAAGATAGTAATGCTAATGGACTTCCTAGTGGTTCAGAGTGCGTATATGGTGCAGCGTTTGGAGAGACGGAGCGGTACCCGGTAAAACGTGGGGATGTAATAGGTTATGTTGGGACAACGGGAGATTCTACAGGTAACCACCTTCACTATGAAATTCGCTCCAGTACAGGTTTGCTTTGTCCTGCAGCCTATATTGACCAAACTCACCCTTACTGTCAGCCGGGTGCTACCGTTCAAAACAATGGTGTAGCAGCGAGAGTTCAAAGTTTTTTGCAGTCTATTAATCCATTTAAAACTAATGATACTGTTGTAAGTGATTATCCAGGAGATCCGGCACCATGACAAACTTCATTACATTCATTAAACAGAAAATTTTCGTAGTTACAGGTGTTACAGTTTTCTTTATTGTAATTGTTTTCCTTATTGTTCAGTCGCCTGCCGTATCAAAAAATGAGACCGGGGAAGATGTTGCCCTTCCAACACCAGCACAGCGTGCTGTCGTCACAGTTGAAGGGGTGGACGCCATTGATGACCTTACCGATATTGTGTACAACCCGCAAAAGGAAGTTTTTTACGTATCTAGTTTTGACGAAGGAATTGTGTATATTGTAGGTGTCAAAAGTAAACGAATTGATGCTCAGGTTAATGTCGATTTTACCCACAAACTGTTTCTTGATGAACAAGCACAGGTGTTATATGTAAGTGCGGGCGATAATCGAGTAGTTAAAGTTAATGTTGATACATTTACCGAAGAGGCTCGGGTATATGTAAATCGTAAACCATCAGGAATGGTACTGGATAAAAGCAGTGGCTATTTGTACGTTACTACCGAGTTTGGAAACACGGTGGATGTAGTTGATACTTCAACTATGAGTGTGGTGACCTCAATTTCGGTAGGGAAGGGGCCAACCGACGTTGCGATTGGACGTAGTGGACAGTTTGTTTTTGTAATTGAACGTGAAGATGCGAGTATTGGAGTGATTAGTACTCAAACTCAGCGCTATATTAAAAACGTTACCTTTACCGGACGACCACATCGCATTTATAGTACAGCCGAAAATGATGTTCTGTTGATTCTTGATCAGTACACAAATTCGTTAGTTGTATTCGATGAGTCTACACAGTCAATTGCAAAATCGATTCCAATCATTCCGTTTCCCAGTGATCTTGTAATCGACTCTGTGAATAAGAATGTGTATGTAACCAGTTTCTCTGATAATACCGTTGCGGTGATTGATTTTGAGTCGGAGCAGGTTGAAGAAATTATTTCACTCTCAAGCACTGCATTTTCCTTTACTGCTGGGCTTAATAATATTCATATGGTTCCTGGTTCATCTGAAGTTCTTGTCTCAAATACTAATACCGGCGAACTTCATTTTGTTTCTGTGCGTTAGGAGAAGTATAGAATGTGACCTTTTATAGGTCATACAGATTGTACTTTTGGGGGTTTTTATACTCCGGTAGGATATTACCCATAAAGTCACACTTGACCAACAGGCGTGAGGTTTTTATACTAGAGATACATGGCCTCACGCGTACTTTTGAGACTGATAGACGAAGCAATCATTCCTGCGATAATAATTTTTATGTCAAAATTATTTGCAGTGGTATTTTTAATTCAGTGGCTTGGGGCCAGGTGGGAGTTTAACACACTTTCCTTTTTCCCAGGAGTTACCTTTCAAGACTCTGCAACGCTCATTTTTGTAAACTCATATTCGAGTTTGTTTATGTTTATAGTCGTTTTTCTTGGTCTTGGATGGGTACTTACCAAGGCACACCATTTTCACGATACTCACATTTCTCCAGGGTTTGTGTTGCAGTTACTTTCCTGGAATCTTACTAATGTAATCTCTTCAACGCATGAATTGTTTCATCAAGGAGTAGTGTGGTTTTCATACCTATGGCTTACTACGCTTTTGATTGGGTTTCATGTGGTTGTTGGTTCAACATTTCTTTGGGTTTTTGTTGTTGCTCTCATTGGGAGTCTATTTGCAACCTGGATATTAATTTCTGATGTTGAAAGAGAGGTTACGGTATGAAGCATATAATTAACTTGGCGCTTACAGTTTCGTTAGCGGTAATAATGATTCTTCCATTTGTAGGAAGTAACTTTATTCTTGACCTTAGCTCACCACTGGGTAGTGTTGCTGGTGTTCGAACGGTAACATCATCCGATATTCAAATATTGCCTAACTACCAAGACTTCGGGGATTATGTTTCGTTTGCTCCGGAAACTCTTTCTGAGGGGATATATGATGACACGTTATCGGTGACTGTTTTTCAGGGTCAAAAGGCATCCTACAGCGGCGTGTATACGTTGTACAATACGACCGCGGATAGTAATTTAGCTGTTACTCTATTTACCCGTGATGTTGTTGAATCTGCAAATTTGTTTTCAATTGCAACTCTTGGACTTAGGCAAGGAACGCCAATTACTCTTTTAGAAGGTGTTAAGCAAGGAGCAACGGTTATTACAATAGATGCAGTTCATTCTCTACAAAAAGATATGCGTGTTTTGGTTGGTACTGAATTAACGCGTGTTATTGCAGTTTCGTCAGGCGGAAAAGTTGTTGTTACACCATTAACTCAAAGCCATTTAATTGGTGAAGAAGTTACCATGCAGCCAGTAGTAATCAATCAGAATTCGGTTGTTCAGCCTGAAACCTATGTAAAAGTATTATCCCCAGGTGAAAGTGTGTCGGTTGATGTTGTGGTATGGGGCGCAGATACCATCACTACCTTAAACCACACTATTCAAATTCCGCTGTCCGTTTCGATTAAAGCAGTTCAATAATAGATTAGGGTGGGTCCGTCATCCTGAACTTGTTTCAGAATTTGTTTTTAGAGAGGTTTTGGGTGAAATGTTTCTACTGAAAGCTCTTGCACCTAAATATAGGTTTGGATTTCTTCAAATAAAGGGTTTACAGATTTTATGAGATTAAATTTCCATTCTCGATGCCAGTTTTTGAGTTGCTTCTCTCTGGCAATTGCCTCTTTTATGTGGTCAAACATTTCGAGGTGGACTAGTTTTGTACAGTTATACTTTGCTGAAAAACCTGGAATAAGCTTCAACTTATGTGTATTGATACGTTGAGTAATATTTGATGTTACTCCAATGTACAAAACGGAGTTATTTTTATTCGTTAGAATGTATACGTATCCCTTTTCCATTGTCTTCCAAAAGGATCATACATTGGTATGGGTCCTGAAACAAGTTCAGGATGACTGGCTGAAACAAGTTCAGAGCCTGCCCTGAATTAATTCTGGGAGGATTGGATTGATCTACTGGGGGTCATTCCGAACTTGTTTCGGAATCTCGTTGTACAAACATGATGCTGAAATAAGTTCAGCATGACGGGGGTGTTTGGCAGATAGGTTGGGATGTTTTAAACCGGTAGGTTTGCTAGGTTTTTTGTCATTCCGAATTCATTTCGGGATCTGTTCCCATCGAATGTGTAATTATTACAATTCTGCTGCTGTAATTACATCAAATCGTGTCGTAAATATTCCGTCAGTACCAGGAGAACGTAGATTGAATACAAATTTGAATCGGTTACCGGTAACTGATACGATTGATCCATCATTAAAATATGCACGGACTTGAGAAACAGTTGCCGTGTTTGCACCCGTATTGCCGTTTTCGTCGATTATTTCAAGAGCTGTTAGATTTTCAATATATGTAAGATTGTTTTCTTTTAATGCTGCAATAATTTCATCACCTGAGATTGAGTTGATTATTGTGTTGTATGAATCCGGAAGGAGTGCCCCGTTCATAATGTCTGTAACCTGGGCTACCGATAACCACGGATCATTACCCCATGCTTTGTGGTACCACGGCGAGTCGCCATGTGCTGGGCCATCATAAGCGTTACCGTTTGCATCAAAATCTGCAACTCGCTGTGCGTAACTTCGGTTTCCGCCCCACACCTCCTGAGAAGATAACGTGAATCCTCCTGCTGTTGATGCATAGTAGGCAGTGATTGGTTGCCCACCAGAAACAATAACACGTCCCTTGGTTTCATTTACTGCCTGTCGCCAATACTCTCCGCAGCTACCTGCCGTTTTTGAAGCTCCTACGTATACTTGGCATGCTTGAGTTGTGCAGATTGGTAATGCTCCATTGTTGGTGTAGGCAAGAGCATAGGTTCGTGCTGCAATTGCCTGCGCTTTGAGAGCCTCGAGACCACCATTACTGGGGTTTCCCCAACAAGAAGGCATCTCTCCAATTCCCATAAGGTAATCTTCTTCAAACGGTATGGTGGCACCTGAAGTAAGGGTAATGGTATCGGGAACAGTCCAGTCTACAATTGAGGTATTGGCATAATACGCGGTAAGGATTTGATCAACAGATTGTCCAGCTTTCGCACGTCCAAATGCGCCGTACTGATTCATTCCCACGCGGTGAGGCCAACCATATGTCCAAAATGAAAAATATACGTTTCCATCTTTGGGAGCAGCTTTATCAATTGCGTTTCCATCAATTGCAACATCTCCAACGGTTGTTGATTTAAGTGCAGCCGCAGCTTTAGCTGCCAATATCTGTTGTTGAATTGCAGTAAGTGATGAGATTTGTTGGTCAATTCCAGCAAGAGATTGTTGTGTGTTTACGGATTGGTTTTTAGCATTGTCTAAGTCTATTTTGGTAGTATTTATCGAAGATGCTAGATATTGTTGTTGTTGTTCAAGGGCACTTTTTTCGGTTTCGAGTTCAGCCTTAATGCTTGCCAAAAGATCTTTAATCTCAAGAGCAGTTTCGCGCTGGTCGCTTAAATCAATCAGTTGTTTTTTTGTGTGATTTGCGATTGCACGTTTGTACATGTAGATCTCCGGACCATGTTCTTGAGAGGATCGTAGAAATGTTGGTGCAGTAATAAATCCCGAAAGCATGTAATTAGTTCGGATAACCTGACTTAAGTTTTTTTCTTGAATGGCAAGCCGTTTTTCAATCTCTGCGAGTTCTTTTTCGGTTTCCTCGATTTCTGCAAGTTTTGTGTTGAGGGTATCTGTTGTTACTGATAATTGTGATTGAGTTACCGAAAAGTTGTATTGAAGATTATTTAAAGAGGATTGATATTGTGCTTTTAAACTTTCAAGATAATCAAGTTCTTGTCGGGCCTTTTCCTTTTGCAGCCGTGCAGTTTCCAGTTTCTGTTGGGTTTCGGTTAGTTGGTCGTCAAGTTCAGTTCCGCCAACCGTAATGGGTGTAATGAGTAGTACAAATAGTACAGATACAAGGAAAAGTTTTTTCATATCTTTATGATAACAGGTGAGACCGTAGGTCGAACGGAAGTTTTGCGTAAGGCGCTTCCCGTAAATATTGGCCATGATCCGTGCATCTTGTTTTTTTGTCATCCCCATGAAAATGGGGATCCAATATCCAATAACAGAGACTGGATTCTCGCCTACGCGAGAATGACAGAGTGTAGTATGTATATGTAGGGGGCGAAGCGTGCTCTGTCCGTAGGGTTTCTTATCATCCGTTATAATGAAGCCATGTCACAAAAGATTTTAATTACAACAGCCATTGATTATGTGAATGATGTTATACACATTGGTCATGCGTATCAAAAAATTGTTGCAGATTCATTTGCTCGTTATTATCGTTTATTTCCTGAAAATGAAGTATTTTTCTTAACAGGAACCGATGAGCATGGAAGCAAATCCGAAGAAGCAGCAGCAAAGTTAGGGGTTGAACCCAAGGCGTTTGTTGATGAAGTGAGTGCCAAAGATAGGGCACAGCTTGATGCTTTAAACATCTCCTACGATCGGTTTATTCGTACAACTGATGCAGATCATCGTGAGGTAGTTATTGATTTTTACAAACGTTCGCTTGCGAACGAAGATATCTACAAGGGAAGTTACACCGGACTTTACTGTGTTGGCTGCGAGGAGTTTTTAAAGGAAAAAGATCTAGTAAACGGGAAATGTCCCAATCACCCAACAAAAGAAATCAGCACACTTACAGAGGAAAATTATTTTTTCAAGTGGTCGGCGTTTTCTGGTTTTCTAAAAGAGTATATTGAATCTCATCCTGATTTTGTTAAACACGAAGCTCGTAAAAACGAGATGCTTTCTTTTATAGAACAAGGGATTGAAGATATTCCTATTTCTAGAACTACCGTGCATTTTGGGATTCCAGTTCCCAATGACCCAGATCATGTTCTATATGTATGGTTTGATGCTCTTATCAATTACATAACAGGCGCTCCAGAATATTTTGCCGATGATAATGCAACAATTATTCACTTTTTAGGCAAAGATAATGTTCGTTGGCATGCCCTGTTGTGGCCAGCAATGCTTAGGTCTGCAGGATTCAGAATGCCAACAACAGTATATGGCCATGATTTTTTTACGCTCAATGGTCAAAAGATTAGTAAAAGTTTAGGTAATGTGATTTTGCCAACAGAGTTAGTTGAAAAGTATGGAGTCGATGCAGTGAGGTATTACTTTTTACGGTATGGACCATTGCGTAATGATGTCGATGTGACAATTGAAGAGTTGGAGCGTGTCTATAACTCTGATCTTGCAAATGGACTAGGTAATTTAGTCTCTCGCGTAGCAAAAATGGCTGAGAAGGAAGGAATGTCAGTGAATCATAAAACTTTAGTAATCAGCGAGCTTGAAGATTTTAAAATTTTTGATCAATATTTTAGTGATTTTAGAATTGACCTTGCCATCGAGTTTATTTGGAATAAAGTTCACGAGCTTGATCGATATGTTGATCACCATAAGGTATGGGAGCAAAAGGGAGAGGAAAAAGAGAAGAGTCTCCAGTTTTTATCGCGTGGGCTTCTTGAGATTGCTGTGTATGTGTCACCATTATTACCTGATACAGCTCAAAAAATAACCGATCAGTTTACGGGAGATACCGTAGTGTCAGGCAACTCTCTTTTCCCCCGGTTGTAATGATTAGATTTCTCAAGGATTGACAAGTAGTATATTTTTGGCTATATATAAACCATGATTAAACAAAACAGCGGAAATGTAATGATTGCAGTTTTAGCTGTTGGCCTTCTTTTGGGTATTGGATTTTGGTATGTAATCACCCAACGAGATGTAGTCTCACCAGAACCAACACCAACAGTTACCCCGACCCCAGAAATCCAAGAACTCACCTCAACAGTTGATACTTCGGATTGGATAGTGGCTGGGATTGACAACTCAAGAGTATTTACATATAAATACCCGCCAACTTGGATTGAAACTAGAAGTGAGACTGGATATAAATACCAACCAGAAACTGATGATAAATACACATTCTATACCTCAACCCCATTGGTTGATGGATCAACGATTGAGAATAACATCAAGAGAATAAGTAACACTACTGAGGTAATCGGAAATACAAGTCAATATAAACTAGAGGGGAAAAATATTATTGTTTTGACAACAAAAAACCAAAACGAACCAGTTACAAAGATTATTACATATGTATTTATTGATGATTTTACATATATCGATGCCCTTCGGGAAAAGAAATTAGGTGTCGCGGTGTTTTCCTCTACTTATTATAGTGAAGTAAATGAATATGATCCGTACCTTAGCGAAATATTAAATATCATTTCAACATTGACGGTAATTAACTGATAAGTTGGATTGGTATCTATAGTTAGTCCTTTAACGTACTTTTACAGTTCAATGAATAACAGAAAGGAAGGTTGTTATGAGGTACTTTAGCTTGCTTTTATGGCTTTTTTTGTTTTCGGTAGGAAGTATACAAGCCTCTCCTACTAGTGATGTTTCTTCTTTCAGAGTGCCGCTTAACGGTGGTCCCCATAGGATAACGCAGGGCCCCAGGTGTTCAGTTTCACATAACGATAATTATGGTATTCGAAACCGTGAAGCAATTGACTTCGGGGTTTTGAATTTAGAGGTAGTTGCATCTGAAGGTGGGGTTGCTGATTATATTTATGACGCACCCACGACAACAAACCCTCTATCTGGTGGTAATATTGTGCAAATCTTGCATGACAACGGCTTAAAAAGTGTTTTTGCACACTTGAGTACCCCATCTAGTCGAAATGGTTTTCCGCGTCGTGTAGAAAAGGGTGAAGTTATTGCAATCTCTGGCAACTCTGGGAATGTAGCTTCACACCTCCATTTTGCTGTTTTGTCAGGAAGCAATGATCTCCGTAGTTTAGCAGGTAGTCCTGTAGCTATTTGGGGAATTACAGGAATTACATGGCCAAATTATGCGGGTTTACCATATCCCGACTCTGGATCATGCGATCCAAGTTTCTCAGATCAAGGCACAGCCCAATGGCCGTCACCCGGCGAAAAGAGATTGGAGTTAGAGAGGTTTACGCTGGAGCGTACTAATCCCAAGAGTAACGAAGACCTGCAGTTTGAGGCTATCCTAAAGAACACTGGAGAGGTACAGATTTGGTGGAAAAATATTTTGTAAGTAGATAGTTTTGCAATGCAAATGCACACATTGCGCGACTACCCATTGACAAAAAATATAGTTTGAAATATATATAAACCATGATTAAGCAAAACAGTGGGAACGTAATGATTGCAGTTTTGGCGGTAGGTTTATTAATCGGCGTTGGTGTGTGGTACGTAATCACACAGCGAGATGTAGTCTCACCAGAACCAACCCCTGCAGTTACCCCAACCCCTTCTGAAATAGCAATTGACACCTCTGATTGGAAAACGTATACAAATGATGAGTTGGGGGTTTCATTCACTTATCCTCCACAGGTGGAGCTCATAAGTGAGTTTCCAGATTTAAAAATGATATTGGATGGACCTGAGCAATTTGACAGCCCTGGATTTCTAGATGGATTGTTCATAATGATGTCTGAAAGTACGGCTGAAAACGGTGAGACTCCTGCAGATTACTTGTTCAATGAGATTGAAAATACTTACAGCGAAGCTTCTAGAAACCAGCTCAGTGTTGATAATAAGAACGGGAGAGAATTTGCGATTTACAGATTCCAACCAGTCTTAGATGAATTTTCTCATTCAGTCAGTGTTGCGATAGAAAGCGATAATAATAGTATTTTGAATTTTATCTTCAGTATCGGACGCAACGATAGGTCTTATTACGACTCAATTCGAAACTCAATAATAGATAGTATCGAGTTTGTTGAATGAGGTTAATAACAACGGGTTATTAACATGACAGTACATTAACAAGGAAAGGTGAAGGATGAAAACGCTACTTAGGTTATTTGTAGTTTTATCAGTGTTCTTGCTATGGGGGGTGGGTAGTACTGCAAATCAGATTAAGGCAAGTAATCCGTTGAGATTGCATTGGCCAGTAGTTATGCCGTACGCCTCAGGGTCGTTTGATGGCGTAAATGGACCGCATACAGGAATTGATATTACAACCAAAACAGATCCGAAAGATTATACGGTTACTGCTTCAAGGGAAGGAACGGTTGTATTTGTCGGATTTGACAAAGCAAGTGGTAATAATGTTCGCATTCGTCATGAAGGATATGACGGAGGTATGTACTACACATGGTATGGGCATCTCGAAAGTATTGACGTCGCTCAGGACCAATGGGTAAATTCAGGACAAAAACTCGGTGTGATGGGCAAGACCGGTACTGCCAGCGCTGTTCATCTACACTTTCAGGTGATGCTAGATAGTTTTACAATGCCTGGTGTTGGAGTTTGTCCTAGTTGCTTAGAACCATGCAACTATCTCATTGGCGTAGTCGCTGGAAGAGATGGAAATTGTGGAATTGACGAACCACCAGGAGTTAAGAGTTTGGAGTTAGAGAGGTTTACGCTGGAACGCACCAATCCCAAGGTTGGCGAAGACATGCAATTTGAGGCTATCCTAAAAAACACAGGAGAGGTACCAATTGCACTGGATGTTGTCTATGTGCGTCTTCGACGTAATGGCGAAACCGACGTTGAGATTCATGCCCAAAACATGGGAGTTGTCACGATTCTTCCTGGTGAACGTAGGGCCTTTAGCTTACGAGGACCGCCCATAACCGTAAATGGTTTGTGGAAGATCCACAAGGTTGAAGCGCATGCTCAAAACGATCCCTGGTTTACTATGCGTGAGATAAACGGTCACATCATGATCGGATTCCCAAGTCTTGTAAAAGACCATCCAGTTACCGTTTCAAGCGATCGAGATGGAAATGTAGGACAGTTTGCTGTTGATGGCAACCATCGAACACGATGGGAATCATCCCTAAACGACAATCAAACGTTGGAGATTGATTTAGGGCAGGTACTAACCATTGATTCTATACTTGTTCGTTCGGACTGGGCATACCCCAAATGGTTTAAGGTAGAGTATTCCACCGGAGGAGAATGGAATCTGTTGGTGGATGATGTAGCGGGTCGTCAAGACAATTCAACTTTTATCCCTCTTGGTGACACTCAAGTTTCAAAACTGAAGTTTACGTTTAAAGAACGTGGGACGAAGTGGGCACATGCTATCTGGGAGATTGAAGTTTATGATCTGGTTGATGGATGTCCAGCACTTGCACGGTGTACAAGTCCGGCAACAGCAACACCAGTTCAAACAGCTACTTCAGTAGTAACTGCTGAACCGACGCCTGTTCCTGGACCAACACATACCCCACAACCAAACCCAACAGCAACGCCGACATCAGGACCGGTTGATACAATCCTTCCAGAAGGACACATAGTAAGCCCTACTGATGGGACATTTGTTGGAACTGGGTGGTTTGAGGTAACGGCCTATGCAACCGATTACCAAAGTGGAGTCAAAAAGGTAGAGTTCCATTTTTATCATGATGGCGTATGGCATATGGTTTACGAAGATTGGTCTGGATCTGACGGGTGGAAAGCATCTGTAGATACGACAGGTTTTTGGGCACAAAATGACATGAAACTACTTTTATGGATTGAAGATAACGCGGGAAACCGTGTTCAATCCAACGTCATTTCTGCACTAACAAATGTCCCTGTGGCAACACCAACTGAAACGAGTGTTTCTACGCCAACGCGGACAAGTGTTCCAACGCCTACATCAACGAGAACGGTTGTACCAACACCGACCTCAACGAAGACACCAATGCCAACACCGACCAACACACCGGTAACTGATCCCATGTCTGGAGTTATTAGTGGAACGATAGTTGATGAGAAGGGAGTACCAGTCAGTAGAGTGGATGTTCGGCTTTTTAGAGACACTCAGGAAAGTGTGTACTGGGTCAAGTGGGTTGAAGATGGAACGTTTGTGTTTGATGGGTTACCGTATTCGACCTGGATAGTACAAGTAGAAGAAGTTAGTGACAACGATATGTGGGAGGAAGTGGAACCACACATTGTTGTTATTAACCAAGACATAAGTGACGTGAACGTTACGTTTAATCTCACGCAAAAACAAATACCTATGTTTAAAGTGTTTGTACCTTTTATGGTGCGATGAGGCTAACTGCAAAAGATGTACGTATAAAATCAAGGCGGGTACAGATTGAGACAACCTCTCAGCTGTATTCGCCTTTTTTCGTATTAATAAGACGTTAGTCTTTACTACTGTGCTCATAGTTTGCTATGATAAAACTTAGTGAAAATATTGTTCACACATATTGAAGAAGAGTGGCAGAAAAAATTCTTTGAAGAAAAACTGCCAAACCATGAGCTAACATTTTTGGAAGGTCCTCTTACAGTAGATAACGTTATGGATCATCGAGATACCCAGGTTTTGAGTGTCTTTGTTGGTAGTCCCATTGATACACCTATCATTAATTCACTTGCAGACCTTTCATTAATTGCAACTCGTTCAACAGGGTTTGATCATATAGATTTATCAAAAGCTTCTCAAAAGAAAATTACGGTATGTAATGTTCCTTTTTATGGCGAGAATACTGTTGCAGAGCACGCATTCACCCTGATGTTGTCACTGTCGCGTATGATTCCTGAGAGTTTGGATCGCACTGAGGATGGATCTTTTGATTACCATGGACTTCGTGGGTGGGATGTAAAGGGTAAAACTATTGGTATTGTTGGAGGTGGGCATATTGGAATGCATATGGCGCGCATGGCCAGGGGTTTTCATATGAATGTTATTGTTTTTGATATTAATCGCGACGAAAAAATGGCTGCAGAACTTGGATTTACCTATGTTGATCTTGATGAAATGTATGCAAAAGCAGATGTGATTTCATTGCATGTACCTTTAAATGACCATACAAAACATATGTTAAATAAAGATGCATTTGCAAAGATGAAAGACGGCGTTGTGATTATTAATACTGCACGAGGTGGATTAATTGATACCGATTCATTAATTGTAGCCTTGCGTTCCGGTAAAGTTTCACAAGCTGGACTTGATGTTTTGGAGGGTGAGGAAGATCTTATTGATGAGGTTGAACTTACCATGAATAATTTAAAGAAAGACGAAGTACTAACATTGCTTCAAAATCACCAACTCATGGAGATGCCTCATGTAATTATTACCCCCCACAACGCATTCAATAGCATAGAAGCTGTCCAGAGAATTTTACAAACAACGGTAGACAATATTGAAGCTTTCGAAAAGAACGTTCCAATAAACGTTGTATCATAGCTATTCCAAAATAAACTGAGGTTATATAAAGCTGGTTGATATTGCTGCCCCATCAACCAGCTCTATTGGTATACAATTTGAATATGACTCGAGGTTACTGGTCCACGGCTTTACTTCTTTCGGCAACCACCATTGGTGCTGGTATTTTTGCAATTCCTTACGTAAGTGCCAAAGTAGGATATCCACTTGGGTTACTGTGGCTTATTGTTGCAGGGCTCATTATGGTTTCTGTTAATTATGCATACACTGAAATTGTTATGCGTACGGGTGCAAATAAGCCCATGCAGCTTGTAGGTTATGGGGAGTTGTATTTAGGAAGGGTAGGGCGTGCGATGGGGATGGTTATTATTTTGGTGGGACAATGGGGGGCAATTCTAGCTTACATTATTGGTATTGGAGGTTTTTTGTCGATAATTTTTGGGACAGTGGGTAAGGGAACAGATACATTTTTTTCACTTTTTATAATTTGTATTGTTGCAGGTATCACCTGGTTTAATATCAAGTTTGTTAATTCACTTGAAGTTTTTTTAACGGTAAGTATGGTTTTTATTATTGTTGTTATTTTTCTTTTCTCATTTCAACACATTAACGTCACGCATTATTTGGGTGTGTATCCTTTCCCCTCTATAGTGGATGCTTTTTTGCCATATGGTGTCATGATTGGTGCCATGTCAGGTTTTGCAGTGATTCCAGAAGTTGTTAGGGTTTCACGAATTCATATGTTAAGTCAGCGACAACTCTATAGTGCAATTGGGGTTGGAACAGTAATTCCTATACTTTGCTATGTTATTTTTCAGTACGCTGTTGTTGGAGTTTCAGGACCAAATACTACCCAGGAGGCTATGCAAGGACTGCTATTTCTTATTGATCCAGCAATCGTACGTTTGGGTGCTCTGTTGGGTATTTTTGCTATGGTAAGTTCGTATCTTACGTTAACGTATGTTCTTAAAGATACATTTACTCATGATTTTAATGTTTCCAGATTACGTGCTCACGTGTTTTCAATTCTTCCACCAGTGGTAATGTATCTTGTTGGAGTAAGGAGTTTTTTGGTTGCACTTGAGGTTGTTGGAGTATGGTTGGGGACTACAAGTATTGTATTTATAGCGGTGCTATACAGAAAGTCGTTACAAAAAGAGGATTATTTTAAGGGATATTAATTCGTGTGGTATCATAAAAACCTATGGATCAAAATGACATAAAATTAGCAGCTGCAGTAGTTATTGGAAGCCTTGTCCTTATTGCTGGTGTTGTTGGTTTGGCGGCATTAAACGACACTCCTGATGTCGTTGATGTAGTTGATGCCAAGGGAATTGACCGCCCATCAAAAGGAAACCCAGATGCTTCGATAGTAATCGTTGAGTTTTCTGATTTTCAGTGTCCCGCATGTGCACAAGCATTTCCCACTGCAAAAACGTTTATGGAGACATATGGTGAACAGGTTAATTTTGTGTACCGTCATTTTCCTATAACTCAAAGTCATCCTAACGCACTTTCAGCAGCATATGCGACTGAAGCGGCAAAACAACAAGGTTTGTTTTGGGAGGTTCACGACTGGTTGTTTGAAAATCAAACCTCGTGGGCAACAGCTGAAGTGAATGTTGATTACTGGTTTGCCCAATTTGGTGAAGATCTAGGATTTGATGAAGATCAGTTTAAATCAGATTATGTTTCCGATACTGTTAGAAATGCAGTAAGTACCGATAGGTCAGATGCTCAACAGTTTGGAGTTAACTCAACACCAACATTTATTATTAATGGCAAAAAGCTTGCAGGAAGTATTCCGCTTGCAACATTTATTAAAGAGTCTGGTGTGAAAGAGCCTGAACCAACGGTAGTTCCTATCGATGGTTCAAGTGAAGGTAGTGGCGATACGAAAGCTCCAGATGTTACTGGTCCTAATGTTCCTGAAGAATCTACGTCTGGCCAGTAAAAAACTTATCGTTCTAGTGTTTTAATTTGAATAACAATTAGATCCGTTCGCTATTTATCTGCAATCACCTGTATAATAAATTCATGATCACCTACGATCACATAACAAAAGTATATGGACGTGGTGGGGTAACTGCCCTTGATGACGTGTGTCTTGATATAAAAGAAAAAGACTTTGTTGTTCTTATTGGCCCGTCTGGTGCGGGAAAGACAACACTACTCAAACTTTTAATAAAAGAAGATTCACCATCAAGTGGGTCGATTATTTTTAAAGATGAAGATATCGTAAAGATATCTAAACGCAATGTTCCTCAGCTACGTCGCAACATAGGAATGATATTCCAGGATTTTAAGTTGCTCCAACGGCAAACAGTCGAAGAGAATGTAGGTTTTGCGCTAGAAGTTACAGGATCACAAAAAAAAGAAATAGCGGAAGTTGTTCCATTTTTGCTTGAAAAGGTCGGATTGTTGCATCGGTTAAAGGCATTTCCACATGAATTGTCTACTGGAGAACAGCAACGCGTTGCAATAGCAAGGGCTCTTGCCCATGAACCTGAGGTATTACTAGCTGATGAACCAACGGGGAATTTGGATCGTAAAAACAGTGAACAGATTGTTGAGTTGTTGCAGCAGATTAATGATTGGGGTACAACAGTTATGATGGCAACACATGATGATCTTGTAATTAAAAAACTTAAAGGAAGAAAAGTTGAGATGGAGAATGGAAAGATTGTTGGAGATACCTAAATGATCATGAAAATCTTACGATACGCTATACAACATATAATAAGAAAACCGTTTCAATCACTTTCTGTAGTGTTGATATTATCAGTAACCTTTTTGATAGCGCAGTTGTTTGTCGTTGTAAGTGTTGGAACAACAAAGGTTTTGGAGTTTTTTGAGCAACAACCCCAAGTAATGATCTTTTTTAAAGATGAAACGCTCGAGGATCAGATTTTACAAATTAAAGCAGAGTTAGAAAAATCTCCTGAAATAAGTGATGTAACCTATATTTCAAAAGCGCAGGCAGTTGAGATTTATAAAGACAGAAGTGCACGGTTGTTTCCTGATAAACCAGAGCTTTTAGAGTTTGTAACTGCAGATATGTTGCCAGCATCTCTTGGTGTATCAGCGTTATCGGTCAATAAGTTATACGATGTTTCTGCACAATTTGAAGGCAATCAGTTTGTAGAGAGTGTTATTTTTCAAGAAGATTTGGTTGTTGAACTTACACGGTTTACTAGTGCCCTGCGTATTGGCGGGGCAGTGCTCATCAGTGTTTTACTTTTTACCGTTGTTGTACTTATGGCAATTGTTGTTTCAAATAACATTAAGTCATTTAGTAGTGAGATTGAGGTCATGCGATTGGTGGGGGCTGGGTCTTGGTATATTAGGTTGCCATTTATTATTGATGGTATTTTGTTTGCCGTTATTGCAACTACTCTCTCAACCATAGGTTTATACATGCTGATTCCAACGGTTGAGGCTTTTTCGATGAACTTTATTGCAGCAGTAGATTTAATATCAAATCATATGGAGTTTGTCCTTTATACGGGAGGGGCAACGGTATTGTTTGGTTCCGTATTCACCATTATTACTAATTATCTAGCGACGTGGAATGCAATGAGAACATAATGAAAAAATATTTCCATATACTAATCATAGTTTTTGTCAGTATCCTTGTAATGCCTATACGTAGTGGGGTTGATGTAGCGTACGGTAGTAATACAAATTCAATTGGTGCCCAGACTGATACAAAGTATGAAGAGTTAAAAACTCAAGAAAGTAAAAAAGCAGAATACGAGCGCAAAATTAATGAGTTAAAAAGTCAGGAACAAAATCTTCAGAACCAAATGGCTTATCTTGAAACTCAAGAGTCATTAACACTTTTACAGCAAGAAGAAACACGAAATAGTATTGCTTCAACGTTAGCGTTGATTGAAAATGTGTCACTCGATATTAATGGTTTATCTGAAAAACAAGGTAACCTTACGCAGTCGATATCAGATATTGAAAAAGTCTTATCAGCGCGTGTTCGTAGTTCATACCAACTTGGAAGTACACAGTCGTCATTTGCTCTTACTCCAGATGTGTACAGCACCAATGTGATTCATGGAAAATATTTGCAAGCGTTACAACTTCTGGATGTTGATTTATTCGAAAAAATGACTGGTACTAGGGAGGTCTATGTTGTTCAACAACAAGAATTAGAAAACCTAAAAAATGATCAAGAGCAATTAAAAGTTCAGCTTGAAGACCAGAACCATATGCTAGATCAACAAAAAGTTGAACTGCAAACTCAACAGTCAACAAAGGCATGGTTACTTTCTGTTACGGCAAATGAGGAGTCACAGTATCAGAATTTACTATCGCAAATCGAAGAAGAGATTCGGTCAATTAAGGCTGCGTTAAGTAGTGTCGGTACTAAAATTGGAGATGTAAAACAGGGTGATGTCATTGCGCATCTGGGGAATACTGGTTGTTCGACAGGGGCGCATGTTCATTTTGGGTTTTACGTCAATGGGGTTGCTTCAGACCCATCAGGAAGATTGAGTGACGGAACGTTTATCTGGCCAGTAGAAAATTACGTTGTTACAAATAGGTTTAATGATCCAACAACTGCGTTATGGTATCAACAAAACTTTGGTATTCCTGGCCATAACGGTATAGATATGTATGATGCATCGTTTGGAAGGGGAGTTGAAGGAGCACCAATTTTTGCAACTGCTGATGGAGTTGCATATCAAGTTAGCGATAATAAGGCGTGTTCATTCACGGGTACTGTTGGAAAAGGGATTCGTGTTGACCATTCAGACGGCACAAAAACCATTTACTGGCATGTTCAATAAAGGCGTTGATTTTTCATTGATAGGTATTTGAAAATATTGTGCACATGATAAAAAATGTATGGCTAACAGTACATGGTTATCATAAGATTATTATTGCGGTATGTGCAACGATATCAATTGTTCTTGTATCGATTATTCCTCCATTCGATACAGATCTTGGATGGCATCTTCGATATGGATCATACTTTTGGGATAATTTTCAGGTATTGCGAACGAATGAGTTGACGTATTTTCTTCATGACTACACCTGGAGTCATTCCTATTCGATCTACCAAGCTATAACGTTTGTGTTATATAAGATAGGTGGGCTTGAGGCTCTTATGGTGGGCTACGGGTTTTTGATTGGAATTCTCTATATTGTTTTTGGTACGTTGTTCAAGAATTCGTGGTATGTATCAACACTCGCTTTTATTCTTTTTTTGTGGATTGGATTGAGTACGCTATCGTTAGGTTGGCGTGCACAAGTTTTTTCGCTCCTTTGTTTTATGCTGGTATTCCTTATCCTGCGTTCATCTCATTCTATTAAGCGTATTCTATTGCTGGGAGTTCTTTTTGTTTTTTGGGTCAACTTTCACGGAGGATTTGTCATAGGTTTGGCTGTTGTTGGTTTTGATTTTGTATCACAGATATATACCGTATCAAGAAGAGAAAAAGTATTAGTGAGCATAGGATTAGCAGTATCTGTTTTTGCAACGTTTATTAACCCATTTGGATGGGGAGTCTATGAGGAAATACTGAATCACCTACAAACACCCATGCACCTTCTTGTTGCTGAGTGGGTGGGCCCGAGCACACTAGTACAAGTGATCTATATTGGGTTGTCGTTTTTGTGGATATGGATTTTGTATACATCAAACCATAAACGAAAATATTTTTGGAGCATGTGTGTGCTTTTTGTAACATATCTTTCTATTTCTGCGCTTAGGCACGGCGTGTATATGCCACTTATATTTTTTGTAAGTGTTGCGGATGTGTTCACTCATAAATTAATAATGCTTAACAAACAAGAGGTGGTGCATATCTCAGCATGGGTTCTTGTTGTTGGAGGATTTTTAATCGGAATATTTAGTATGGGGCCAGCATTTAATGATGTTAAGAATTGGGATCGTTACTGCACACAAGGTTTGCGCATATATCCCTGTGAAATAATAGAGTATCTAACAAACAGTCCGCTACCATCTGGTTCTCACCTGTATACACTTTTTGAATGGGGCGGGTTTTTGTCATGGCAGTTACCGGAGTATACATATTTTGTTGATGGAAGAATGCCTGCATGGAAAACGGATGATGGCGTAAGTCCTTACACAACTTATCTTGAAATTATTCAGGCAAAGGATGGCTTTAGTGAGAATCTTGTTGATTATGGAACTGAGTATCTACTTATTGCAAATGGAACGTTTCTTGATATTCGTCTTTCTGAAGGAGATATGTTGTGGCGTGAACTGTATCGTGATAAAACCGCAGTCATATACCAATCTGATAATAAGTGAAGGTCACTATAGTCACAGTACTTCATCTCACGAGTGTGAGTATGGGTACATATAAAAAGTTTTGTGTTGGCTTCAAAACTAGAAATTTTATTTTCCCTAACTGTTGGTAAATCCTCCTTCTTGACCCACGGCATGTATATATTGTAGGGTATAGGTGTTTTAAGAATCTGGAACTTTAACAAACAAATAGAAAGGAAAGAATCTGTAAGATGCTTTGTAGCAAAGAGAATTGCTGTTTGACGCATGGGAGTAGATATACTAAGATATTTTTATGCGAAAGGAATTAATACTTTTTGGAATTGTAGCTCTGATAGTTGCGAGTTACTTTTTGTTTTCAGGAGTTAAGGATGTTGTGATCAACAATCAAACACCAACGCCAGGTCAATATGCTGGGTGGAATACATATACGAATGACGAATATGGTTTCTCTGTCAAATATCCTGAAGAGTGGTCAATAACAAGCCAAGAATCAGTCAATGGACTTCACAAAACATCTATTTCTCTTGAGAGTTCGTATCAGATATTTGATGACCACCCAACAATTATTGGAGGGTACCTTGAAACAATTTCATTTTATAGTAATGAAAATCCAACACTTTCCTCAACAGAGGTCGGGAATGCAATTAATGAGATAATTGAATTTGGAAACAATCAATCAAATATTGAACAAGGAGCATTCAATGAAATCAGTATTGCTGATACAACGGGAATTAAGGCACGTTCAATTGGACTTGAGCTTGAAGAATACATAGAAATCTATGTACCCCATGTAGACAAAGGTTATATTCTAGAAGTTTATTACCCAAGCAACGAACTAACCACTCAAGAAGGTAGCACTATTGCTGATATTCTTAAGACCTTAGAAATTTATTAGGGTACTCTCAAACTCTAGTAACTAAACAACTCTCACCTTTGTGCAAATGCACAATATATTCCTAGGAGGAACTACTATGAAAGCCAGGATTTTGCGTCTCACCGTGGTTGTACTTATACTCTGTATAACCTTGATAGGAAACAGTATTGTTTTCAACAAACAACCTGTATTTGCAGGAAATGAGCAACCTTCTATCGTTTTTCCCTTTAGAACCGGAGAGGTTTGGCAGGTGCACCAGGGTTACAATAATTACAGCCACATTGGAGCATATACCTACTCATTTGATCTCACAGAAGTAAATGATAGGACAGAGGGCCTCGCCGTAACCTCACCCGTTGGCGGTTTTGTCGCCTGGATAGATCCCCCCAACGGTACTGTAGCAATCCGGGTTGCAAATGCAGGAGTAAATTCAGATGGAAAGGACCTTCACTGGTACGTGCAGCTTGCATACATGAAAAACATCCAAGTTAGTATCGGAGGGGAAGTGACACAGTCTCAGACCAAGATTGGTGAAGCATCAAACATCTTAGATAAGAAAGAAACGATTTCGCATATTCACATGACCCTTTACAAAGGACTATATGCAGATGTTTCCCAACTTAACCGAGAATCGGTTCCCTTTGAAAACCTTGAAGGGTTTGCATGGCCGAGTGATGGTTCCACAAACCAATACCGTACAACAACTGTGTGGAGAGGGATGACTTTGGGTGATGTCGGAACAATACCAACCCCTACAGCTATTGCTGATCCGACAGCGGTACCAACGCCGATTCCAACAGGGACAAAAAGATTGGTGCAGAGGGATTTTATGGTGGAGCGCACTAATCCAAAGGTAACAGAAGAGTTGCAGTTTGCGGTTGATATTACAAACGACGGTGAGGTGGCAGTCAAAACTACCACTTGCAATATATTCAATTATATACTATTGTGTTTGTAGCGCAAATAAAAAACCAAAGAGTAAATTATGAAAATTAATAAACAACAATTAAATCAAAAAGGTAAAGTGGAAGCGATTCTTGCGGCAATTGTCCTAGTGGTTATTGTTGTGGTGGGGTATTGGTATGTTCGAGTTCAAAATGAAACAACAGGGTCAACTTCTACATCTACAGTTAGCAGTGATGAATTTTCAAATATTGATACTTCAGATTGGAAAACGTATACAAGTGACGAATTGGGTGTTTCATTCAAATATCCTGAAGTATTTGACATTTATTCTGAAGGAAATGCGCCAGAGTATGACTTTCTACATTATATTTCTTTTGTTCGAAATGATGGTTTGGATCCTTTTGAAAATGGAATCATATCTATAGTTACAAGAGAGTTAAGAGTAAATGAAATATTTGCACTCTATCAACCAGAGCAGATCATAAAATATGAAGAGGTACCTATAAATAACGAATTAGTTACCATTGCCGAAATTGCCATCGATAAGGGGAATACTGAGAGTAGCAGAATATACTATGGTAAGGATTACTTTTGGGATATTGGAGAAAGTACCCTTGTTGTAGGAGGAACTATTGACCAGAAGTCTCCTCAAAAAGATGGGTTTATGGAACTTGTCGATTCATTTGCCAGAAGTTTAATAGTTTCTGGTCGTGAATAGCACATTTAATTCAAAAGGAGGAAGTCATGTTACAGCGAAAGGTTGTATTGGTGCTTGTGGGTGTTTTGTTGGCTGTGTTGGTAAATCGTGTTTGTATGGCAGATGGAATTACCATTCAGTGGCCAA
>Ga0210011_1000941_pt1 | contig 29259 bp, 16 predicted proteins | sample CryGeymeta201502_FD_183972 | JGI IMG/M metagenome (GOLD analysis project Ga0210011, IMG submission 183972) | Groundwater microbial communities from Crystal Geyser aquifers in Utah, USA - Crystal Geyser metaG 2015-02 (SPAdes) (version 2) | ecosystem: Environmental > Aquatic > Deep subsurface >...
AGGATTCTCTTAATTTGTCTAGTTTCTTTTTTCTTTTTCTACGCCTCAAAAAACGGGTTTTTTATAGTTTTTTTAATAGAGTTTTTATTCCAATTTGAGAGGAGGGTCACAAAAAACTCGGTTATCTTCTGCTCTTGGCATTGTGGGGGTAGTAGGGAGCAGAGTGGACGACTCAGCATGTGGGATCGAAGGGACAGTTACCACGGCAAAAGTAAGCATCGAGCCATGGGTAGCGGGCAAGAGCGCGAGACTCATTAGGATAGCCCTTGTTCTGCACATTGTCACACTGTCCACCATAGGTGAGAGTACGAGCAGGCGCGAGGGACTGGCCAACTGGGGCACCGTAGTAGCCAAAGAAGAGAAGCATCTCCTGGTCGCTGCGGTAGCCACCAATTACGTTCATGTTGTGTCCATGGTGATGGGGATCATGACTCTGACCCCAAACACCGTTCACTTCAAATCCTTCACCGGCCTTGAGGACGACGGGTTCGGGAAGAATGTGGAATGCATTTACGCCGGTGTGGTGACCGCAGCCAATGCACTCGTCAATAAATGTGCGTGTACCATCGAAAGCAATCTTGGAGGCGTTTAGACGCAATTGACGTCCATGTGAATGTATGAAACTGGTGAAAATAGAAACGTTCTGAAGACCGATGCGTTGCATACGTCCCTCATAGGCAGCATTGTCGAGACGCACTGGGGGTACGATGGGACAGCAGGACTCGCAAGAAACAGCCTCAGGACTGGTCTCACAAGAGAGAGCAGCAGGCTGAGTGATAGCCTGCATGGTGTACTCACCGTCGGCATTGACGGGAATGTTCATGAAAGCATCGTCGGGGAAACCGGGAACCGGGGTTGACACGCCTGCAAAAATCATACCACCCTCAAAATTCGGCACATCCGTGGTTGTCTTGACCTTCCAGCTGATCGGCACCGTGATATTATCAAGCATGTCGTCGTTATGGACATGGAATTGGAAGGCGTAGAATGCGACCTTGGTTTGTGCCTTGCCAAAGGGTACACCAAAAGTGTATCCGTTAGCAGTGGCGGCATTTTCGTCCAACCCAGAGACGAGAGCCAAATTGTCGTTTCCAGGTTGGTCGGCATACATAATGTTAGTCGGATGACTCGGGGCACTGTTAATGCTAGTGCAATCATCAATGACGTCGCCGTCCTTGGCTCCGAAAAACGCACCGCCAGCCTGCAAGAGTGGCGAACCTTCTGGAATGGTGTAGAGAACCATGTGGTGGATAATATCAGGATCGTTTTCATCCCGAAGACCAGTCATCCATTGGGTGCCTGGCCAGCGATTTCCGTCGGCCAAGACACACGGATAGGTGACACCGTATCGTGTATTTGTCGGAAATTGCGGGACGTGATACTTGCCGTTGCCATTGGGACGAACATTTTCATTCTGAACGAATGCCACCGCACTGCTCAGCACAAGCAGGACGATGAGGCAAATGCTCTTCTTGTCAAGTGTAATAATCATTGTGTTTGTGGTTGTTGTTGTTGTTGTTTGCTCTTGTTGTGTTACCGGATAACACGAGTAATAACTGCACATTATTTTATCGTAAGATTATGTAGTTATGAGCGTTCATTATTTTTCAAAAAAAAAGCTCGGCAAGGAGGTGCCCCACGCGCCTCGTTTCTCTCCCGCTTATATTTTTTTATTCTTTTCTTTTTAAACCGCGTATTAAAGGGAAAATTCATCCATGGTCTTCACGCCTTTTTTTGGTTATTCCGGGCCCCGAGCAGTCAAATACACACGAAAAGATGGGACTACACAATATATCGACCCTTATCGCGATCTGGTTCCTAGATATCTCCCGCGCAAGTCCAACTTCCTGGTAGTTATAGGAGATTCTGATTTGGATGATTCACCTCGGTCATGCAAACAGATTTTAAAAAAGCACCGGTTTACTCCTGTGTTTGGTCCATCTCGATCCACCCATTCGGCACACCAACAACATCGTCGATATGGTCAGATTCGCGAAAATTGGCGACATTATTAAAAACAATATTTTGTATTTTTATTCAAATGGTTTGCTTTTTTACACAAAGTTGCGTGGCCACTACCAGAGGGGGAAGGTTATTGATGATTACAGGAGAACAATTGTAAAGTCTTACCGGTACCATCATTGTGTACTTTGCAACGACATTCGTCCCAAGTGATATTGATTGGACCAGGAGCGATGATGGGACGTCCGTCGAGAATGACACACGCGCGATTGCCCTTCAGATTAATACAGACACTTGATTTCCATGCCAAGCGCCTAGAATGTAATATCCCATCCACGCGCAAATTAAGAATTTCGCCTGGTCGCGAACTGACAACAACGACAAGAGAGCGGGACAAACGCTCGGGTAGTGGTCCCAAGGGGACATTAATCCTTGAACCTGATCTATTGGACGCGCAACCGACGTCTATAAAAGCACCGATAAGTTCTTGGTTCTCAGGATGGGCCAGAATAGCGTCGAAAGCCTTTTGATACGCCGTAAAAGACATCTCCATGCAAAGAGAAAGTGAAGAATGAGAGAAATTCAATTACCCTTTTTTCTTCCATACTAGATTCTTCTTTATGACTAGTGATAACCCGGTTATCTATTTGAGCATTGTGCAACTAAAGCTATAATAGAAACTAAACATAATTAGGCTTACCCACTCTTCTTCTCTACCATTCCCCCCCGTCCAATTCTCACATGAAGCTCGACATCCATGGTCGATCAATTTATGGAAGAAGCAATGTGTGCAAATCGGCAAATATGATCGACCGTGGATGCCAAGCTTCACATTCCAAATATGGTAATTTTACCTGGAATTTCCCATTCCGTGAACGAATTTTTTTTGTAACTTTGGGAAAAAATATCGCTCCGGTAGTTTGCTCACCGCGGGTTACCTAATATAGAAAATGAGATAGTTTCTATAGATGGTCATAGTTACCATGTATGGAAATGTTGTCATTCCCCTAGTATAGAAAGTCAATTTTATGTTACTTTCTATACATAGTCATATGTCCATCTATATAAAATTTACAACTATTTCCTTTTATGGAAGTAATTACTATGATGTCTTATTATAGAAACTTGCTATCTTTCCTTTTATAGAGGGAGCATAAGACGTCGTGGTGCTACTCATAATGACAATTAATTATTATTATTATTTGCTGACAGAAGGGCAAATTCATCCTGCATCAACTGTAGAAGATAAGCAGGCGCACCACTGAGTACACATTCGTAGATAAGTAAGCTGCCTGCACCTGCGCCAATATGGCCACCATTTCCTGTGACATGCACACGGGTATACCGATGTTGGACATCCTCGTGTAGACATGGCAGCCGTCGTGTCTCACGTACAAAAGCACGTGTGCTGTCCGATGTGGGTGATATGCGTTCATCACCATGCAGGACAAGATCAAGCTGGTGGTTATCCTGTAAATGGCACAACTGCAATAAGGAGTCCTCTCGTTCCCGTTCTGCCCCTTGCTTCTCCTCAATCATCATGTGGTGTGCACATACGAGACGTGTCTGGCCGGGTATCACAGGAAAAGCAAGTATGTATGCATCGAGTCGTGCCGCATGGCGTATCTCGGCGTGCAAGAATACATGATCATGCTGATGATAATGATTATGATGATGATGATGATGATGATGGCGATAGTGATAATGCGTGTTGCTACTATGAATGCTTGTCTTGCCATTACGATCTCCATTCTGTTCTGGCCGGCACGAGCGTTGCCTCAAAAATGCCTCACTCTTCTCGCTTTCTGTGCCGATGCCAGAAGGTGCCTGCTTGAATACATACCATGCGTCCAAAAAGGCGCGCTGGTACGTCTCACGTGCACCCTGTGCTTCCAGTAGAGCAGCGGTGCCGGCATGTCCGCCCAAAGTACTCCACATATGCTGCTCGATAAGCGCGGCCATCAATGCTTTATCACTGTCGCTTTCATAGATGTGGTCATGAAACGTATTCCTATCAGCGGAGGACGTATCTAGGAGGAGCAGGTCCACCACATGGCTTGTAACCAATGTGATGCAAAGAGCAAGGACCAGAATGGCCACGTGTCTCCAGGCATTGATGTAGCCCTCCTGTCGCCAGTAGTGTTGAACATCCATAGATGCCGTTACTGTGCCTCCCCGAGGATCGCGCAGCAGATAGATTGGGTGCTCACGTGGGGACTGACCTCCCGCCTTTTGCTTCTGCTTTCGCTTCGTGCTCGGATACCAGTGTTGTTCCCAATAACGACCACGTGGATGAGATTGTTGCATCATTAAGGACGATGGGGCGGGGGTGGATGTGGGTACGTGGGCGGGCAGGTGGGTGGGTGCGAATGTCGAGTAGTATGATGATCGTATGAACACAATAATAATGCTAATTCTTATAATTAGCCCTTTATTCCTCTTGTATTGATCAACGCGGGAAGGACATATCGAAAGGATATTTCTTTTACTCTTTTTTCTTATTCTATTAACTTCTACTGGCAATTTGCTACGATTTTAACCCCGCATTTATTCTTCTCAACATTCAGAGGGTGGGGCAGGAGGGCAGAAAGAACTCAGAGGCGGGTCCCGATGCGCTGGATGGCCTGACGGATGCGATCCACCAGCGCACAATCCGGCAACGGCTCCTTGTCGAGATACTGCATAGCGGCTTCGTGAACGGTACGGTCCACAACCTCCTGGACATTCTGACGGGGCCAGTATTCGTGTAGCAAACAGTGGTCTGCTGGGAGATAGAGCGTCAGGTACCGCGCCAAAGCTTGAGGGTGTTGTGCCCTGAGACTGCCAACGAGGGCAGAACTAGAGTCACAAAATGTTTGAAAGCCCTTGCTCTCCTCAGCTGCGACGTCCTGAGGCGAGAGGCGTTCCAGCAGCGTGCTACACACAAGATGCCACTCCTCCGCGCTTGGTGGATGCTCGAGTGGTGCATCGTCTAGGCCAAGAAAGTGCTGTAGTGCTGCGCCGGCAACCATGCCGGCCGGCGCCGCGCTCATCATACCGCGTTGCAAGCGCACCTTGGCCAACGCAGGCAGCGCTGTCAGTTGTGCATCCTCATCACTCGTCAAGTACTCTGGTAGGCGACGTCGGGGGTGGACACCTTGATGTGGATGTTGACTACTGGCGCCAGCCGAATGATGATCAACTTTACGTGCACGATCAAATGTTCGAAGATGACTCATGCTGCTGGTGATGTTCAGTGAAGGGGGCGGGGAAGGAGGGTAGCAATAGAAGCAGAGAGCAAGGAGGTGAGAAAAAAAGAGGGACCTCGAGTATGAGAGAGACGAAGGGAAACAGGAGAATTGCCAACAAATACGGTACCTAAATGATGTAGTAATTATCGTAGCTATCTTGGTGTCCCCTAAATATGTATGAGGTATTTTCTCTTTCTGGTCCTCTATGGGCTTTCCCTTCTCCACTCCACCTGCCTGCCGGCCTGGCGGACCGCTCACGCGCGAGTTCCTAAACGCTTTAGGACAAACCATATTCAAACTACTGATGCCATTGTTCATTGGAAATTACATGTCCCGCTTGCATGACATGTTGTGGTGGAGGCTTAACCTGTGGAAGTCGAAGGGGATGTGCAATCCGTTCGTGGCTGCCATCACCACCACCACCTGTCCTATTATCGAGAAGACTCGTTTGTGGCATGTTGAGGTCACGTCCGGCGCGTATCATAAAGGCACTCGCCGGTCCTGTTGTGTTCGCTATGTGTACGACTTCTCTCAGGTTGCTTCTTTCATCGCCATTGTCAACATTGTGATATTCATCGATATTTTCTTCTTTGCCCTCATTGCCACCGCAGCACAGAATCGGTTGCAGGTCGGCCCAGTCGCCTCGCTGCTCACGTCGGAAGTTGTCGAGACGTGCCATGAGTGCAATCCATCCCGTCATATGCTGTTGGTGTGAATGTGAATGTGAATCTCGCGACGACCCAATAAAACTGCCTGGACCATGTCGAGCGGCTTCTTCGTCATGATGTTCATGCCGTAACGAGATCCAGACATGGTGCCGCTGTGCAGCAACGAGCCAGGCGTTGAGGGCTATCAATAAGGCTGCCACTGCCATGACATGCAAGTGAACCATTAAGGCGTTATCATCGCCGATGTTAGGACTCCTTGAAGCAGCGATGCTATTGGAGACCACTACAACGACCACACTATTCAAGAGCCAGTAGAGGAGCAGAAAAAGCATGTGGACGGTAGCGAGCGTCAAACTCGCCAGGAGCGCCACATATTCATGTTGCATTCGGTCCGGAGCTCGGCCTTGCTGTAGAAACCCATCGCGATGCATCCAGGTAAGACCAGGACTACAGCGTAGAGCCAAATGGCCTGCAGCCAGGTAGAAAAGGCGTGCGAGTAGTACAACAAGCGGGAGCTGCAATAAGAGGCGCCATGGTCGCGAATTGTATAGCGCTGTGGTGCCTGCAGTGTCGTACACGTAGTGTGCCAAGAGTAGATTTACGGCAAGCGGTGTCCACACAAAGAAAAGCAGCAGTAGAAGATATTTGGCGTTCTGACGTTTTGTAAACGCATCATGATGTGAGTTGAGGAGCCAGAGAAGGAATACAAGTGAGAATAGTGAGAGGCCGACAAGGAGGAGCCAGCGACCGGCGTGCCATAATGCCATGGGCATGCCTGCAAGCACCCAGATGGTCACGAAAAGTAGAGCAAGAAAAACTTCTGGAATGGCCCGCCGCTGTGCATGTGGGTGTGCAGGAAAAAGTGTACCATCCACGAGCATGGGCAGATCCATGGCATGTGCAAGTGCAGCACCTAGGAAGAGTCCAATCCCAGCCGCATAGAGGCCGCTGAGCCACATATGTAGGAGGTGGTCCGACCTGGACACAAATAGGATGTCGGTCTTGTCTTCTCCTGTTTGACGGTGGAGGATGAGGGGAATCGTATTATTTACCATCCCAATGTTGGCGTGTTGGGAATGGTGGTGGTTGCTGGCATAATGGGGCAAGTCGTTGTTGTATGGCTGTTGTTGGTGTTGCAGGAGGACAGTGGGTGTCCAAAGGAGCAGGAAGAGCAGGCCAGGCAGCAGGGGAGAGCGAAAGAAAAGTGTTGCCGTAAATGTAGCCAGCAAAAAGAAGACGAGATACTCCTCTAGCGGCAGTAGCAGGATACTACTCATATATATTTTATGTCGAAATCAAACCTCTCCCTCCAAAGGTATCGTCCATTATCGGAGAAAAGAAAAAAACAAGAAAAAGGAAGGAGGCGCAGTGATGGGGCCGGCCAACAGATGACACAGTTGGTGGGTCGATTATGTGGGTGGCTATGGATATGAAGCTTGGGGCGCCCCCCTAAAGAGGTAAGTATACCAAAAAGAGATGGGATCGTCCTATTTAGACGGACAATCCAAATTTAATCATCATTTCAGGTTGGGTTCTCCATCCGTCCGTGTCGCTCTATTCTCCCTTCCGCCCCCCCTGCTCCCTCCAGACTCACGTCTTTCCCAAGCACGGACCCGACCCCCCCAGCCTTCCGCGTTCTCATCTCTCTCTATCTTTCCATCCTTTAATGATTACAATCATCATATCCACCTGAGGACCATCATACGCATTTACAGCAGCAAAACACCATCAAATAGCACAACAAGAAGACCGCCACCAGAATAATAACCCGAGAAGATACGACAGATATGGGTAAACCACTTGCCAATGTAACTGCTTTCTTCCAGTTCTTGTGGAGCCAGGTACTTGCGGTGGCCTCAGCCGTGGGCGGTTTCTTTGCCAACCTTGTTGGTTTCATTCTTGGAAATCTGATGTTTATCTTCCTGCTCGGATTCCTCATCGCGCTTGGAGCCATCTGGACGCGAGGAGGCAACGACGAGATTATTGAAGCCGTTGAATTTACATGGCGCTGTCTTGTTCATCCATTTTTGGAGCCCTTCCTCTTTCTGCTCGAACCACTTGCAGACCTCTCGGACGCACTCGTTTGCTGGTGGAATGCGCTCTCGCTTTGGAACCGACTCGTCAGCAGGCGGCTCATCACGGGGGTGCTGCGTCAGTGCACCGAATTCAATTATCGCGACTTTTTCTTCCGCCTCGCTGAAGCCGCCAAGGTGCTCTCCGTGTCTCTCAACTGGGTCACTACAGGCCTGGGCACAGGACCCTTTCCCTTCTACCCAATCATCTGCGAACTGCTGGGTGCAGCCTCGGAATTTGGCAATATTGTGACCTGTCTCTGTGCCAATGTGCGTGTAGTGGGCGACATTATCACACGCATCCTGCTCTCCAACGAGCTCTGCTGTGCTATCCACCACGCTCTAAATGGACTGGTCTACAGCATTCAATCGAACATTGCATGGGGCTACGAGGCGCTCGTCAACTTTGCGCAGCTCTTGACGCTTGATCCGAACGGCTTCCAGGCCCTCGCTGATAGCATCCTGAGCGGCACGGGACCCTACGCCGCCGTGCCCATCTTCCCGCTGACAGAGCGCTGGGCAGCCTCGGCCGCACAGACAGCGCAGTTTGGCAACCACTTCGTGGGCACTATCGCATGCTCGATTGTAGGTGAGGTCGAAACGGGCGGCTTCCAGCCCGCCTTTTCCGCTCTCGCATTTGCCGCATGCATGACGCCAAACGGCAGCCCGGAGCGCAATGCTACCTGTGCAGCATGGGCCGCAGAGGACGCCGGTGCGGATGTGACGGCATGTATCGAACGGGCCACAGTGCGTATCAATCTCTTTGGGTGGGCAGGTGCACTCTTGGAGGCCTTCCTGCGTCTCCTGGCTGCCCTCTACCAACTCGGTGCCAACGCAGGACGGGTCATCAGCGAGTTTCTCACGCTGCCCGCAGGCGATCGCTTCGCGACACAGGTGTGGCAACTCGATGCCTTCTGGGACTCGTTGCGCGTGCCGCCACCCGAACTGGGCGGACCTACCGCATCCAAGATCAACGTGGCGACCAACCCGCTCGTTTACGGCAATTTCACTCAACTCAATGCCACCAGCCTCCCGACATGCAACGCCACAAACATCACCGATGACAGCGACCCGCTGGGATGCGCAGAGTGTCTCATACGTCCCCGTTCCTTCGAGGAGCACTGGTGTGAGCTATGGCGGCAGGTAGACGACGCATTGGAGCCTGTCTTCGTTGTGCGCGTCTTTGAGCCGCTCCTCTGTTGCACGCCAATGGCGGCACTGCGCACCCTAGTCGGGTTTGCCAAGTGGCTCGTCGATTTTCTCGTGCACTTCCTGGCCGGTATCGATCGGCTGGCCATCTATGCGGCCAACTCCTCGGCATGGTCGGCACCCTGGACGGAGCTTGCTGGCAGTCCCACGCAATTTGGAGGCCTCCTCGGGTGCATTTGCGCACTCTTCACGATTGATGAGGAGGACACGCTGCACTGCCTTTGTGTGCTGCTGACGTACCCCTTCAAGTCGCTATTCGAGGCGGTGCGTATCCTCGTGCTCTTTGTGCCCTCGACCGTCAATGCTATCCTGGAGGCAAGCGGATCGCCCCTCTACGATACCGGCCAGCCCACCGTGCTGGAGCAGCTGTGCATCGCAGGCACCGGACCCTTCTGTCTCGACCTGGAACAGAAGCTTTTCAAGTGGTGGCGTGTGCCGCGCGATCGCAGCACCCTTTTCCAGAACGTCACGGTACCCATCACGGGTGGCGACGACGTGAATGGCACGATGCCGGTGCTTGAATATCTGCCGCTAAACACGACCGGGACCATGCCCGTCACCCTAGTGAGCAGCGCCATTGGCACGCCGGGACTCGTCATTCCAGGCACGGGAACGGGTGTCTTGTTTGACCCTGTTACGGGCCAGGTGTTTGTCTACAGCACGGGTCTATTGCTTGATCTCGTGGAGGCCGTCGAGGGCGATACCTTGCTACCACTGCCCGGGCTGGATTTCCTTCCCGTTACCTTTGTGAACGACAAGATTATCCTACAAGAAGGCGTGCCAGTTGTTGCGAACGGCACCTGGATCTACACGGTGGCGTACGGCGTCTCTGATAATGTGACCATTACGGTAGCACGCGTACCTAACGACAATTGGGTGGACTGTCTCTGCTTTGTGCTTTCGATTGAATTTGTCAACCAATATTTGGACGAGCCCATTGACGGAAGCAACTTGCCGGACATTTGTTGTGCCATTCGCTTCACTGTGCGTCTCATTGTCGAGCTCGTCAAAACACTCCTGGAATTCCTGCTTGGCATCGTGCAGACGCTGGTGGCCGTGTTTGGCAGCAACAGTAATGATCCACTCGTTCTCCTCTGCTGGCTGGCATGCGACCCAGAGACGGAACTATGTTCGCCTCTCGTGGAAGTGATGTCTGATTTGCAAGACCTGCTGTTCTGTCCGTGTCTAATTGTGGATGCCATTGAGATCGACGGCATAGGCATTCCGTGTCTATGCAATGCAATCAATGCATTCGTAATGGGTCTCATTGAACTCTTGCTTGCTCTTGTGACGCTCGGAAAAGCGCTGCTGGCCAGTGTTAAATGTATCTTCTACGAAGACCAAGGCCCGGACGACGAGGCATGCGGTGTTCTTTTGCTTCAGCGGTACAAACAGTTCCTGCAGGCAATCGTTTCCTCACTCGACCATTTCTCCGCTAGTTTTGGCAACATTGGCTGCCTGATTGGGCTCATTTTCCCCATTGGTTGCGTGGATTATGTTGCCAATCCGCTCGAGTGTGCGTTCCTGCTCGAGCAGGGAGACATTTATGCCACAGCCGACACATGCACTGGACCCTTGCCGCCAGACAATGAAGACGACCCGCCCCTCTATGTGAGTCCGGGTGGCTTTCCTGTAAACACATGTGCATGCAGTCCACTGCAGCGATTCCGTCTGCTCTTTGAGCGATTCTTTGACCTCGTTGCGCTCATCATTGTGGTACCAGTCGAGTTCCTCTGCACGCTGGTCGAGTTCATCCAGACGCTGGTGGCCACGGATAGTGTTTCCATTGACAACCTTGGAGCGCTCATTGTCGACTTTTTCCAGCTGCTCGGCATTGAGATTGTGCATGCGCTCGTCGGCGATGCAAGCAGCACCGGGACAGACTTCTATGGACTCGTGCAGGCATTTGGCTTTGTTTTCAACTGTCTTTTTGGCCCGCCGAATTGTGCCAACAATCCCAATACGATTTGTGTGGGCGATATTTTCGTGCTACTCGGCGATTCGCTGCGCGAAATTCTGGGCTGCCTCGTTGGCACCGAGGTGTACGATCCACCTTATATGATGGGTGATTCCTATGACGGTGATGTCCTCTTTATGCCGTTCCGCATCCTGTTTGGCATCCTGGCTGGAGACGATGTGAGTGCTCTGATTGGCTTCTTCCTCGATGGCCTATTCTGCCTCGTGGCGGCCATCTTTAGGTTGCTCGAGAGCGTCTTCCTTGATCTCGTTGAGGGCATTGTGACGGCCATTCTGTGTCTTATCTTTGCACCCATTTTTGGCGAAGATGCATGCACAACCGTCATCGCTCCTATTGTTGGTGTGATTTTTGATTTCATCGGATTGATATTTGGCTTCCTCGAAATCCTCGCCTGCATCTTCGAGGCCGAAGATATATTCCAAGTTGGCGACTGCTTCTTTGCCGCCAAACGTGCTGCTGGCGCCAGCGATAATTATGCTGACTATGGGACCGAACATGATTCCTCACTCTTTGGCCTCATCTTTACACCCAAGCAGATCATGAAACTCTTTGAGGAACCATCCCGCTTTGCCGACGAGGAGATGGGCGGTCGTGATAGCAGTCTATGTGCCCGCACCATTGCGTCCTATGGCAGCGTAAAGCCTGCAGAGCGCACGCCAGAGCAAGCACTCGTCTACCGCCTCTGTCTCGTTGCGACCCTCGCACCCGATGCGATCAATCGGCATATCCTGACTCGTGCAGCACCCGTGCAAAAAGATATACGCAAACGGCTCCTCCTGCAGGAACATGGTGGGGGTAGTGGTGGTGGCGGCAACAACACCCATAGCGCTCTTGATCCCTCCCTTCTGCCTTTACTTCCGCTTGATGTACTGCATAGTACCAGCGGCCTTCTTGCCTACATTAGGGACATGCGTCCTGTACTGGATGCCCTGCGCCAATGGCAGCAGGGTAAGCTTGTTGTGCCGGCTAATCCTTTTACAGGACGTGCTGCCACACGTACTGTGATTCTCGATGAGGAAACGGACGTAGACGTGCCCTATTACTGCTCTGCAAACAATGCTCATAGCGACGCGAATGCCGTCTGTACTTTCAGGCCCAAACCCGTATACACGAATATTACGCTGGCAGAGTTCTTTGCGGCACGCGGACTCGTTGAGAGTGCTCTTGCACGCCAGTATGTCGGTGCACAGACCTTGTTGAGTGCCAAACATGGTGAGACACAGCGCACCCAACTGGCCTCCCTGATCCACCTTGGTATCAAAACACTACAGCCCGACATGATGCGCCGCACCCTGCGCGAGAGCCTAAATCATGCCCGTCGTCACATTTGGCAGAATGTCCAGCATGGAGCAGCCTCCTCCTCATCATCATCATCATCATCCTCTTTGTCATCAGCCCTCCCTTACCCAGCACTGGCCTCCCCCACACAAAGCAGCAGCAACCACACGCGACGCAGCAACAGCACAAACATGGTCGTGCACGGGATTTCCCATGGTCTTCTTCCTGTCTTACTACGCCTTCCAGAAGCACCAAAAGGCCATGATGGTTGGTTTGCCCTTGGTAAGGTTGTGCTCGCAGGTATGTGGCGACGTCACATTAAAGAGAGGCCGCTGTGGGACCGCATGGCATCTCTGCCATCTGTGTTGGTGGAGTGGCAGAGCCGCCATGCGGTAGCTCGTGGTGTTGGCTCCTCGTTTGTAGATCAGCAAGTCGGCGGCCTGATTGCCATGCATCGCCGTGTCGCCTCCGTGACCGGTAGCACATGCATGGCCGAGCAGGTCGAGATGCTGACAGGATGGTGGCAGACCCACAGCCAACGAGTCGAACAACGGTTGGCCCTGGCCGCTAAAAGACGGACTCATACGATGGACAGTGCCGGTGCTGATACTAATGCTGGCAATGAAGCTACCGCGGATGTCTATTCCAATGACACCATTGCATCCGCTGCTACTACCACGATGATGCGAACGGCGTCAAAACGTGCCACAGTGCAATTCAACGCACCGTGGCCACGTTGTAACGTGAGTGCACCAGGCGACCCGTGTTTTGATTGCGCGATCCTCGATGAATTCTTGAATGAGACGGTCGTGCTCTTCTCACTGTGTGTGGAACGCAACGAAGGACTGGCACCACCCATCAACGTGAATGCCACTGGCGACCTCGGTATCAACATTGTCGAAGTGGGCGAGGAGGCACCGTTCGTTTCGGGTTCGGGTCTACTGGCCGATGCCGCCAATGCTCTCCTCAATTTCCTCAACTCGCTCGTAGGGTTTGACCTGGTGGCCACGCTATTCAATCTGCTGACGACGACAAACACGGACCCGAGTCAGGGCCCCGTGGGCATCTATGCATTCATCCCCTACGTGACGCGCTGTGAGCGGGATCTCCATCTGCAGTGCAACTACGGACTGGGCGTTGAACGTGCCCTAGTCCTTACCCTATGTCTGGTGCTTCTCGTCCCGCTGGTGCTCTCTGCAATTTTGCCGCCGCTCGCCACGTTCTTCATGGCGATCATCTCACTGTTTACGCTACAACGCGTGTTCCTCCTGGTATTTGCCTTCCTCGCGTGGGGCTACAACCCGACGTGCTTTGATTCGCCCGGCACCACCCTCCTCACGGCACTGCTCCCTTTTACGTTCGTGCTCCCGACCATTCCGGAGTGCGCCCCGCGCCAGCTGGTGGTATTTGCCAACACGTACCTCGTGCCGTGTCTCTTCCCACTCCTGCCCGAAACATGGCAGGCCGGCGTCCGCGAGGGCACCCCTCTGTGTCCTGATTGTCCGAACCTCATCGACATGTACGACTGTGTGAGCGAGTTTGGTTTTAGCACAGGCAGCGACGCCATTGGCTACCTGCTTGCAATGGGCAACTTTATCATCCCCGCGGACGTCGGGCTGTGGTTGCAGAGCACTTGTCTGGTGCGCGGCGGCTGTCTATTTGGACTCGGGCAGACTCCAGGTGAGGACACGGGCATCCTCGCTGGACTCTTTGGGGTGCCCGAGGGTATCCTGATGGCTAATGAGACCGGGATCGGCAACGAAACACTTGCTTCGCTCACTCTCGACTATTGTGCGGCCACCATGAGCGTTGCGGCGCTCGGCGATCTCGCGCTGGCTTTCCTCATTGCCATTGTGCTCTTCTATGCGTGGCCCATCGCCGTCGCCCTTGTGCAGGCATTTCTCGCGTTCTACACCTGGCTTTTTGGCTCCCTCACGAGCAGCCAGCCCGAGTCAATGGAGAGCGCCGAGCTGCCGCCCGTACCGGACGGTCTCGTCCTAGACCTGCTCAGCGCCCAAGAACGGCGACTCGCACGTCTCGAGCAAGCCTTGGCAAATGAGGCGCTGATGGAGACAGCCGGAGGGACAGGAGATCCAGGCGCAGGCACGTAAAAAGCCAAGAAAAAACACGGTAAAACATGATAAAACACGAGAGAAAAAGAGGGAGTTTGTGGCATTGCGATGCAATAATGAACAGATAGATAAAAAAATGCTTTTAGTAGATTTTCTTTGATACATTCTAAAAAAAATAGCTGCAGTTGGAATCATCGAGAGTATGTGGGACAGAGAGGACGAGGAGGAGGAGGGGGACATGGCAGCGATGCACGTCAATTCAGTCCGTGAATGAGGAGTGAGATTCCTCCGCAAGGGGCTCAACAACGGAAGAGCAGTCCATGGTGATTGTGCTGGATGTTTTGGAAGGCACTGTATCGTTCTTCTCTATGAAATTGAGGACAAGAATAAATAATGATAAAAGCAATGCAATTGATGATGACGATGATGATGGTAATCAGAAGGAGTACCGTTGTCGTTGGTATATGCGTTGGTGGTATTGGATGAAAGACCACTCCTTACGGACGAAGAGGGCGTAGTAGCAGATGTAACGGGAGATGAGGAATCAACAACAAGGTTATCCTCATCACGCAACCATGCCTCCATTCCTGGACCACAATAGAGATGCATGGAGAGGGCGGCCTGACGGAGCGCACGACCACGATAGTCGAGCAGAAAGAAGAGCGAGCCTGCAATCACAACGCGGACTAGATTTTGGCCAATTTTAACAATCGATATCAGATGTGGCAAGTTGTTGAATGCAAATAGGACCCCGATGCCATACAAACATTCAAGGGTCACCCAGCCTCCAATGAGAAGCACAAAGAGCAATCGGATGACATAATTGCGTCGCTTTTCATTGTTATTAGTGGCACCACTGGTACTTGCAGTGGAAGGCAGATGGATGGTACGGATATGATGCAGATGGTAAGCAACCAGTGCAATACAGAGCAGCACTGCTATATCGAGGGGAAGACTAATGAGGTCGGAACCAATCATCAGAAGTACCGTACTGCACACAATGGCCATTAGAAATTGGCCAATAGCGAGGATAAGAATGAGCTTGTTCGAAATCGTTATTCGATGGGTTTTCATGCGAAGGGCATCGTACCAAAAGCCCGTGATCAGTAGTGTCGCCGTAATCCAGAAGATCTGACACAGATAGGTGACAAGAGCCTTGACGCCCGTTACTGTGACCGATTGGGGCTGTCCAAAAAGCGACGCTGAGGGCATAAGGTCAAAGACGATCTGGCACCCCGTGCCAACAAGCATGCATGCGAGCACGAGTCGTACGAAGAGTCCGCGTGTATGGGGAGACGACCGCTTGCCACGACGCCTCTGGCTCATCTTCGTATTCTTGTTGTTGTTATTTCTGGATTTAGAAACACACGCGCAGCCACAACAGGTTCCTGCGCCATAGTAGAGACGTACGATGACACAGAGGAAGACGATGGATAGTCCAATCAATTCGACCAGAAAAAACGGGATCATGAGCGCAGGCCACCACTCGATTCGTTTGTCACAGTGCACACCCTCGAATCCGGACCAACACACACATTGGCCGGCTTTTGTATCCACAACAGACGTATGATCTGGATGGCAGGCAAGGGAGGTGGTAGTCGACGTAGGTCCGGTGGAGGGAGGAGCAGTGCTATTCATGGGGTGGCGGCGGTGGGGGAATTGTTATGATGTTGCGATCCAATCTCTTCCGAAGAAATAATAATGACAGGCTGTCTCAAGCTTGTGGTCGAAAGAAGAGAATGGAGATGCACATGATGCAAATTGTGTCTCAATCGAAGGAAAACTCAGAGGGACGAATCGTCTTATACAAAAAAAAGCAGGGGGAGTTCCCCGTCGTGCATATATTTCGATGTTTCCCTTTCTCTTATATACCATCATTTTGGGGGAAAATGTTTTTATTTAGTTTTTTTATCCATTTGTTATGATTGTATTGTCTTGAGAATGTGGACTCGTTTACTTTTCAGAGTTGAATCCGATGTGACTGGTGAGTATCTCACCGTAACCATCGCCAACGACAAGGTTGTCGTCATGATTGTTCGCATCGTTGTCATCCGAGTAACACGGGGGCGAAATCATGCGCAGTAGGAGAAGGCGCTTGCGTACGTGTGGTTTGGCAGCGAGGCGCTTACGCATCTTGGACGCGCGCTCCGCCTGGATCTGTCGCTTCATGGCGTTTCTCTGCGCCTTGAGTGAGAGACGACCAACGATTGCTTGGGCGCGCCCAAGCAAAGGCCTAGCTGGAGGCGAATAATCACGGTCAAGGTGGGTGATGGTCAAATTGGAGTCAATGTCACGGGGCATTTGAGGACGGATGTGTTCCAAATAAAAAGAGAGGGAATGATTTTTAGTGGGAAGAAACACGGGTCAGGAGCAGATAACATTTTGCTAAAACCAAGACATGCGCTACCACGTGACACAAAGAGTTTCTAAAAATAGAAAAAATAACAACGAGGGCCGCACGTATTCCGGTGTTGCCCCCCCGTTCTTGTGTAATGCGTACCGAGTGGTGCTGGTGGCGAGAAAAAAATAAAATCAAACCCTCTAAATAACGGGTAACACGATCGCGTGCCATGCATTCGACCGGATCTATCCTCTTTTTTTGTCTGTGTGTATATTCTTGCCTGTTTGCACATTTGCACGCCATACATTTTTTGACACATCGGAAACCAACCCGGACACATCAGATTTTTGTTTTTGTAGATAATCATCGACCATGGCAACACTAAACCATGTTCAACGTGCGGTGAATAATCAACGCGCGGTGCAAGCCGAGATTGAACGCGTAAACAGTGAAATCATCACGGCTACGATACGCAGCGACACTGCACGCATGGACGCGCTGCTTATTGAATTGGAAGGCCTCAAACGTCAGGAACAAGCGCCGGCGCGCGCCAAATTGGAGCGCCCATTGCCTTCGATGATGACAAGCAGAGAGCGCATCAGACGCTTCATGGGCCCTCCGACGCTCACCGCCCCACGCATTGGCCCCAGGGTCGATTTTCCAGGCGATGCCTTCCAGGCGGTACTGCAAGAGGCGGAGCAACTCGACCAGCAGGCCACGGCACTCAAGGAGAAGATTGAGCAGGCCCAAGCACAGGCCAGGAACCAACTCGAGGATGCCAATGTCCAGATTGAGAGCCTCGAGAAGAGGAGGGATGAGTTGGAGCAGCAGATGGCGACGTTTCAACAGCAGGTGAATGAACAGACGGAGGATGCCGATGAAGCGGCCCAACAAAAGATCAAACGGCTAAAAGAGCAGATTGAAAGGCAAGAAAATAAGATTGCCGAGTTGGAAAGGACCAAAGCGGAAGCAGAGGAGGAACGCAAAGTAACAAAAGAGCGTTTCGAGAAAACATCAGCAACCTTGAAGAGCGTACAGGAGAGATCCGAGCAACTCATAAAAGAATTGGAAGAGAAGGAGGAAGAAATTACTACTCTCAAGAAGACCTTGATTGATGGCGTCAACGATCAGGAAGCTCAGGAGCAAATCCAACAGCAGCAAACAGAAATCAAGAAACTGCGAGGTTTTCTCGAGCAGGCTCAGAAAACCGCAATCGAAGCTCAAAGTACACTTGTAGAGAAGGATCAAATGATTTCTAGCCTTGATGAACAGCTCATCACGGTCAAAGACACTAAAGAAGCAGCAGAAAAAGAACTAAAAGAGACCAAGCAAGAACTGGAGATTCAGCGGCAAACCATCAATACGCTCCAATCCGAGCTCGCAGAGGCCAGAGAAACGGCCCAAGAGGCCTTGCAAAATGCACCCCAGACGGCAGCCGAGGGCGCTCTCGCTGTGCTCGACGCATGTCTAGACGATAACGAAAAAGGTACCCAGCAGCGTCTGCTTACCATTGATGGCGTCCTCTCTCGATCCAACAATGATAAGTTCACCATCGCCATGAGGGAACGCTACACCACGCTAAAAAGTGAATTTGATGCACTCAAACGCGAAAAGCAGCCACTGGATGTCAACACAATTTTTCCCGAAGACCTCGGTCCGAACGGCAAAGTGACCAACCTCACCACACGTTGCCTTGCCTTGCATACTAACGTACTCGAGTTGCACCAAACCGTCATGGCCGCCAAACGTAGCCTCGAGGCCGAACAGGATGAAGAAAGGATCCGAGAACTTGAAAAAGAACTCCAAGAGGCAAAGGAACGGGAACCGCCGAGTCCTGCTCCTTCCCCCACACCGCCATCTCCAGCTCCTGCTCCTGCTCCTGCTCCCTCTCCGACTCCTGCTCCCTCTCCGGCTCCTGCTCCAGCACCTTCTCCCGCTCCTGCTCCCTCCCCAGCCCCATCTCCGGCTCCTGCTCCAGTACCACCGCCTACCATAGCCGCTGAGTTGACCAACGAACAGCGTGCCAAAGCACTAAAAACGGCCTTGGATACGTACATTAATTGGCTGAAAAACCCAAACAGTACGGTCAAATATGGAAACGCATACACCGGAAGCACGGCAAATCTTAAAAAAGATGAAGCACTCAAGTGGTTTGAACGTGTCTCTGCTGCAATTTCAAAGGCCTCCCTTGAATCGGACTTAACACCTGCACAGATTCGAAATATCGAAGAATCCATCATTCTGATGGCCGCTGCTGTTTCTGAAGAATCCACTCCTAACGCCATCTTACAAAACGAAAATCTTAACTCAATCGAGCAAGAACTCCAAATTCTACTTCAGGCTATCGAAGACGATTTCAGAGAAACCCCTTTGGTTTGGGGCGATCCCTTTGATCCTATGATCCGCGAATCGCCTGCGTTTCCCATTCCGTTGACACGCGGACCATCTTCAAAAACAGCAAAAAGTAAAGATCGTGATTCCAAAAAGTCGGCCAAATTCTGGCCAAGCACAAATCTGCAGCCAAAGCGAATCGAAGCCGATTGGATTTACAACAATCTCGTTTTACGACTCATGGGCAAAGACATGAACAATGACTTTGAATTGACTAGCAAGGAGGCCACCGCAATATTTGACAACAATTTCCGCATGGATGTTGTCGAAACGTTCGGGAAAAATATCAAACAAGAGGATGGGACGCGGACCTACACCGACGAATACGTTAAACAGTCTGTCGAAGACCTTCGCAATCGCATTGTCAAACAACGTGATCTCAACAATAGTGTCCTAAAGGCATTTGGCAAGACTGTCGACCCCCAAAAAAGAGGTGGTCTTTACAAGGCCATGTATCCCGACGGACCCAAAGAAATGCAAGGTGATTGGCCATTCCCACTTGAGCCCTTCAAAGAGACCCAAAAAACCAACGATATGGGAACTGCTGGTCGAATAATCGGTGATTCAATGACTCAACCCAGACAATCCCCGACTGAAATACCTTCGAACAATCTCACCAACTGGTTTTTTGGAGATGTGTAGTAATTCCCTTTCCTTCAAATAAACACTCTGTCTTTCGGTTTTTGTTTATTAAAAAACCCGAATAAAAAAGATAAACACAATGGATAATTCGTGTCTTTGTGTGTGTTGTATCATTTTTATAAATTTATTTCACACAGAGTCAACGTCTTCTTCTTCCTCCTCCTCGTCCTCATCCTCCTGTTCTGAAACGTCCTCGATCCGGGGAGGTTCTCCGAGCAACCTCACTTGTTTCTTCCAACGCTCGTAGATAATTGGAGGCCGATTCTGCCATTGTGTTGAAAGTGCTTGCATACTGTTGAGGAGTTTCACATTACTGACGTCCCGTTGTCCAGCGCCCTTTTGGAGCAGTCCGCTGACGTCTTCAAAAATATCCACAACACTGTCACCGGCCGGCACAAGACGACGGACCAAAATTTTGAGAATGCCCGTAAAATGGACAAATAGAAAGCCAAGTCCTCCTGCTGTAACCATACCAAAGCGGAAGAACCAATTGCTGTTCACAAACAGCTTGAGTATGGATCCAAGGCCTGCCACACTGATTGTTACCAACGCAGTGTCGAGCGCACTTTGCCACAAAAAGCCTGCGCTTATGCTTTTCTTCCAGTTGGCCAGCACTGAGATGACAAAGAAGGAGCTCACAAAGGTGGCCAAGAAAACGGGTCCATAGCCAGTTGTCGTCCAGAACATGCCTATCGACCCAAATAACTCGCGCAATGCATTGTCAACGGCCGATTCGTTCGTCAGATCCACACCGAGGATCCAGGAAACCGCCGTCCATCCCGCTCTATTAATGGTAGAGCTTTCGCGTTCGGTGGCGCTTGAGAAGAAGAGTTGCTTTGCCTGTTCCATAACATCTGCGGCACGAAGGGTATCGAAGATTTTTTCCTGTTCATCCATCAGTGTGCGCAAGCTGGTTGCAAGCTCCTCTTTGGTGCTCGTCGATGTGGCAAATACCTCCTTTGCAGTCTTGATAATGTACTCCATCGACTCGGTGATTGGCACGCGTCCGGATAACGTCAGTGTTGTCGGAACCTCCGGAATGCTTAGTGAGGCCAACGTGCTTCGGCCGCTATCCGTGATATCGTAAAAATAGTTGCGCAACGTGGCCACATCTGGTAAATCGCCGCCATTGGGGGGGTTGAGTTCCGTCTTGACGGTTCGTGTAATATTTGTGGCCCAGGCGAGAAAGTTGCTCAGATTAGCTTTCCATGTTTCTTGGTTGGCCACAGTGAGGTCCGGTGCATCGGTGGTACGTCCGAATAGCGAAATCTGCGGATTTTCGGAAAACATGGAAAAGACGGAGGAAACGCCGGCGCTGCTGGGCCATAGCCAATTGAAGACAGATTGAGCAGCCCAGTCGGGCGCACCCACCACACTTATGCTCTCAATCTTTTTCGTGTAGATACTTCGCGAGACGGTGGCAGGCATAATCACAAAAGATGCGATGGAGATGCCGACGAAGAGCATACTAGCACCTACAAGAAAGCGCTGGCGCCAGGTCATCCAATAGCGCAAGCTCTCTTCCGCTTCCTGGCGCGAGAACAGCGGTTCAACAAGATCTTGGCGTTTGGCCAGATCAATAGTGTCCTCTGCCTCCTCGAGCATGCGGGTGAGTTCTCTGCGCACCTCGCGTCTACTGCTTGGATCCGTGGTGATGCCAAGAACCCGAAGGCGCGTAGTGATTTGATCACTTGGTTCTGTGGTGAGCATGGTGTTGATGAGATTCATGGCGGTGTTGAAGGTATCAAAATCCGCTTCGCGCTCCTTAAATTTTTGGAGTGCTCGCAGATTTCGCCGTTCCTCCGAGGCCTTCGTCTTCTCCAAAATACCACCGACGCGTCGCATCCTATGCATCCAATAAAGAGCGTCTCTTGTACCAGAATTTGAGAAATGATTGCCAATTGCAGTCTGGTTACCATGGTTCGCATCGGCACCCACACTCTCCAGCTCAAGTGTATCAATCGCGTCGGCCGCTAATCCGTCTGCAACAGCAAGCGTCATATCAAGCAAGCCCCACAGCACCTCGCGCTCGATTCTCACGTGCAGTAAGACGCCTGTTTCTATGACTTGATGCATGGGTTTGCCCGTCAAGTGCTGTACGAGGGCGTTTACCTGCTCATCTGCCATAAAGGCGCGGACAAGTGCTTCGGTTTCCTGTCGACTCGTCGTGTGGTGCAGTTGCGCCAGATAACCAGTGGCACGCCAGAGACGAGGCCCAATGTTTTTAAGGAGCGACTCCAATAATTTGCGAGCGCGTCCCTGCTTTTTCGGCAATTGTGCTTCTGTGGCCGGTCCAACGTGATACGACAGGAAGTTCTCATAGTCCGCCAGGAGTCCTTCCATGCGCTTCACATCATCGGGACGACCATATGTTTCGGATTCCTGTCTCCACTTCATGATGCGTTTGAAGAGTGCCAGTGTGTTGTCAAATTGTGCGCCTGCGCCCAGCATTTCGGCCTGACTGCTGATGCTACTGTAGACTTGTGGATGGAGGTGACGCGCTGTCGCCGGAATTTTGCTACGAGACGCAAAATAACGGTCGGCTATCAGACGACGCAATGATTTGACGACTTGTTCGCTCAAATGGCGGGAAAGCAAGGCGAAAAGTAGCATGCCCACTACTGGTAGTGCGGTAATTGGTGCAGCAGCAACCATTGTAAACAGTTTGACAGCAAGTGCAAGAATGCCTGCAAATTGGGCAACACGAGCAACGACAATACCAGCAAAGCTAAGAAAGTTGCTAAACCATGTGTGTTTCTGATGTAGCGCCAACAATTCGTCCTCGTGTCCGTCTTCTTGTAGATCCGTCACCAAGCTGGCACTGTTGTAAAATAAATCACGGCATTGAGTGCGCTGCAATGTTTCGACTTGATCCGTAAAAATTCGCGATGCACGCGGGGCAAATTGCATGAGACTGGCCAAGTAGAAAAGCACGTGGTTGGCCTTCTCCTGGAGTCCCGAAGAAGCGAGTCCGTCGCTGCAATATGTCACACAGTTGGATAAGACACGACTGATCCAGTCCAGGCCACGGTTGAATTTCTCAACCAGCTTCTGTAGGGCTTCGGTGAGACGTTCTATCAAACGACCAAACAATCCTACGATGCGCTCGGCCAGCTCTTTTGTATAGGCAACGCATTGACCAGCAAGTGTTTGGATGGTATCGAGGATACTGCTAGCGTCAGGCCACCAACGCATGTGCCAATTTCCGCGTTTTTGGAGACCAATAATTTGTTTCAAGTATTCCAATGTGGATGCAAGGGCATCTTGCGCACGGCAAAGACTTGTCTTAAAGAGCAAACGTCCCTTACCTCGAAGTTCTTGAATACTGTTCAATAGGCTCATCGGCGTGGTGCTCTGATAATTTGAAATGGCCTCGAGAAGAGCATAGGCGCCAATACCAGAAGCCGCACTGATGGCCAAATCGAGGCCTCGTTCTATCGTTCCTTCGATGACGTCCAGTGCGCGATTTTTAGCAGCAAGAACGTAGCCAGGTGTTTCTTCGTTAGGCTCCCCAATAGCAAGAATGTGGCTATTAGATGATGTTTCAGTCTCCTTTGCTTCTTGGTGATAAAGGTAGAAGACAAAGTCTTTTTCGCCATATTTCTTGGCTATAATGGCACATTCAGCGGGCGGCCATGCACATGGCGACATTTCGGATGTATTCAGTGGGGAGTTGCAGAATTTGTTATGGCCAGATCGCCAATGTGTTTTCTGACAAGCGGCACCGCAATAGGTTACCATGTTACATCGCGCACAGCGCAAGATCGCCGAACCTCCACATGATACACAGGAGGCTGACATCGAGTGCTGTCACACCGAACTGCTGAATATGTGGATCTCAGTCAAACTAAATATATTATTCGACTCAATTTAAAAAAATCAAAGCGGAAGAAGGCATCAATTATTAGTAGGCAAATAACCACACACCACTACCACCAATTGCGGGGGCTTTTTCTTTTTTTCGAGCCCTGGCAGTAGCTTCTCCATGGCTACACCAGAAAAGACATTGGGCGGTATACTTCCCCGCTCTGCACACAGACTCCAAGACAATTGTTTTATACGCGTTCCTTTTGTTAGAAAAAAAAAGAAAACAGAGCTGACACAGATGGCATCTACCGTTTACACGACCTGGTGGGCCTACGTATGCGCGCTTCGTGGTGTCCTGCCACCGCCCCCGCATCGATTTCAGAAAAGACTCATCGAGCCACCAAGGACGACGACAACAACAACAACAACAACGACAGCATCCATGACATCTCCTCATCATCCCATCCCTCCTCCTCCTCCTACGGCACTGGAAGGTGCACATGCACGTGCAGCACTCGCCTGGGTTCACAAACAGGCCGGCAACAGTCTTCTCATGTGGCGCTTCTTCCGTCTCGCCTACCATGCCACACGTCAGACGAAGCATTTTGATTTCTTCATCCGTCTCGCCACGCCTCTCTTCCACGACCTTGCCGGCATTGCGGTCGCCGAGTTTGCCACCTCCCTCGGATTGCCGCCACTTTCGATGATTACACGCTGCACCCAAGAGGCGCTCTTTGACTATTTGGTAGCAGCTAGGGCCTATCTGGTAGCCGCTCGCGAGCAGGTGAACAGTGCCTCCCAGCACCTCATGCAAGCAAACGCATCGCGTGGTGCATACACGGGTCCGCCGTACGAAGCCGGGATGGCCCTCACCTATCTGCTCGCACACCAACAGGAAATGCACGCCACACTTTTCCGCAGCCTTTATGCCGGGAATCATAATGGTGGCGGAAAAGTAGAGAATGCACACAAGAAACAGGAGACCGATGATAATGATGATGATGATGACAATAGCATCAATAGTTGCAGTAGCAGTGGCGGTGGTACATATAGTGATACAACAATCACTGAAACAACAACAACGAGCAGTACGGCAAGCAGTGAAAGCAGCAGCAGTAGTGGTACTATCAGTAGTCTGCCACTTAAATATAGACAGCGACACGCCTCCTCTTCATCCTCACGTACACCAGCCAGCGAGATCATTAGTGGCACCGCCGTGCGTCTGTGGCTTCTGCTGCTGCGCGGTGATGCCCATCACGTCTATGAGCACGACGTGATGCTACAACAAGAGGAACAACTACTAGAAGGAGAAAGAACGCAAAAACAAAAACAAAACCGTCCACTGACTCTCGACGTCTATCTGGATGATTATATGAAAGACACACCCGCATTGGCCTGTGAACCACGACTCTATAGCCTCACCACTGCACTCTACAGCGAATGTGCCATCCTCAACAAACCCGAGCGTTCACTACTGCAGCGGTACGTGCCTGCCATTGTGCGTCTGATCGCGACACAATACAAAACGCTCCATAAAGCGGTGGAAGAGACGATTGCACTGCAGGCAGACCGCGGAAGTAGCATGCGCGTGCGCTATTGTGTCATGCACGACGAGGTTCTCTCGCTCGCACTCCAAGAATTGAGACATGCACGTGTCGATCTCGAGAGTGAGCAGGAACGGCTCAGAGGTCCCGTAGAGCTTGCCAATCGTGCCGACGGTGCTCAGAAAACCACACTTGCGGCCCTAGAGCAGACGATTGGGACGCTCATCATGCGTCGTGCCGTGCTACGTGCGGACATGCAGCGCGAAATTGAAGCAGCAGGAGCGCCTGCTATCGTGCCCTCCAAGTTTCAGAACGTCGCACTCACTTCTCCGCGTCTCCAGCGCCGCCGCGCCTTTTCCATGCTCCGCCATGAGGCGGCAGAACAGAAGGGTGTAAGCGGCGGTGGTTCTACTCGTAGTAGTCGTGGTCGGAATAATGCGATTGGAGGCCGCCAAAGGAGCAGGAGCAGCAGCAATAATAGAAATATACCACGTGCAGCAAGCGACAGCCAACTTCCCATAGTACCGAATCCTCACCATCTAATGACTGAAACGACGAATCGGAATGACCATGAAGATGAGCGAAATCATGAGCAAAAAGAGGAAGAAGAAGCAGCCTGGTCTCAACGCCAGATGGCACGCGAGTTTGACCGCGTAATGGCCACAGAGGATCCCGTCTACCAAGCGGCTCTCCATGCCACACGCTCCATCTCGGAATCTGCTATTGAGGTCTCACGTAACAATAGCAGCACCAGGGGAATCCGTCTGGGTCTTGCTATCATGTCGGATGTTAATGATGACACTAAGAAGAAGAAGAATAAGAAGAAGAAAGATACACCGCGAGAAAGGAAAATAAGCAAGACACGTCATTCACGTCAGGATGGACACACCCGAAAACATTCCTTGCTCTCCTGGCGTCCACGTGCACGTTCATCTCATACTCCTACCAACAATAACCATGACTAATCAAACTTTAGTAAATAGCAGTAGCAGTATTAGTAGTAATAAGAGCAATTTATTTTTTTTATCTAAGAGGTCATCATGTTGAGAGGAATAACAGTCTGAGTCCCTGTGGTAGGGGTGTTGAAGAGTCTTGGCTGATTCTGTGGCTGTGCTTGTTGTTGTTGGGCCACGGGAGCGTATACACCGCTATTTTGACGCATGCCGTAGCCACTGGTCGCACCGGAATCGTATTTCTTTGCATAGCCCGACTCACACATGCTGCACTCACCACATTGTTTGCGAAGCGACCAGGAGACAGCAAGACCGAAGAGTAGCTTAGTGACGGCATCGGCCATAGCGTAGGCAAACTCAGCCGTGGTGGCAGCCACGATACCGGTCATGACAGGCGAGAGCGCATAGAATATTGGGTAGGTGAGCCATACGGTGCCTGCAAAATACATGAACCAGCGCACATCGCTGCGTGCCGAGACACGGGCCAACGTATAGCTGATGGCTTTGTGCAGAAAGATCGGCACAAATATGAAGGGAATGAACGAGAGACCAAAGACGAGCCACTGCTGCCACGAGTTGGCCGGGAGCAGCGCAATCACGAAACCCGAGGCCACCGTCACAACGTTACTCGCAAACATGGCATAGTAGGCATTGTTGTACTCGACCTTGTAGGCATCACAGCAGCAGTGAAGAGTTTGGCAACTCTCATTGCATGCATGTGTGTGTCGCTTACATTTGGGCGGGCACGTGAGGTAGGTATAAGCGGAGCGCAGGAGAAAGGATGAGCAAATTGCGTAGACAAGCCAGCGCACGGTGCTATCGCCACCCGCAAGCAAGTAGACATAGGTAAGGGCAGTGAGACTGCTTACCACCATACCGTCCAGCAGCACAGAGGCAAAACGAGGCAGAGAAAACTCATCATAATAGACGAGGCCACTTGCGTAGAAGAGAAACTTGCCAATAAAGAGGCCAGCCCAGATGATGCGAATTGTTTCGAGGAGGCCAGCGCTGATCATCACAAAAAAGGAGGTGGACAGGAGCAGTGAGAATGCTGGGCTAAAAAGAGGGTCTTGTGGAAGGGGTGGGGAGGAAACGTGAGGCTAGATCACGCAAACAATATCTCATTTAACATACAATAGTCCCATTAATACTGGATCTTGCCTAATATTTCACCACCAACACCAACACCACCACTATTATTTTGGCACTGCACCATTTTGTCGGACATGTGATGTGTCTGTGTGTGTCTATGGGTGATAGGTCGATCGATGTTGATTTGAAGAGGCGGGCGGGAATACACATCGTAGTATAGGGAATGTAGGGATTCTTATTTGGGTTTTATTATTATCTTTCAAACGCAAAAAAGACAAGCGGCGGCATATCAGATGCTCACGGCTCCGAGCTGACGGGCAAGTGCCTCGTGCTCCTCACGTTCCTGGTTTTCTTTTTTTTTATCGCATGGAATCTCACGGCAAACGCTTCGTGCCAATTCTTCGCGTTCCCAGATCACAATCTTCATGTCGAGCACGAGACGGAGTGTGCGTTTTGAATCTTGTGTATGTTCTGGTTCTTGTAATTGTTCTTGCTCTTTCTGCTTCTCCTTGGCATACAAGGCGGACCAGCTGCTACTGATGGGCTCGAGAGAGACTCGGGCCTGATCAAATGGCAGCTCGTGTAGCAAGTAGTAGAAAAGTTTGGCACGTGATTCGTCACAGTACTGTTCGAGCAGCATGGTCGGAACGACGGCAAACTCGGGCCGCTCTTCCTCAGGCATCGAGGCGGCACCGAGACGGAATGTGAGCGGGATCTCTGTCTCGCGCGGATATGCCCCTGCCAACCACGCGGATTGAGGAAGAGTCTCCACGTCGTGGATTGCTTCTTCTGCACGCTCGTCCTGTACCTCGCAGTACTCGAGATAGGCCTTGTTCCAGTGTGCTTGCTGGTAGTCGAGAAGCTGTCCATAGAGGGCATGCGACGTCTCGATTATGGTCCAGTCTGAGTCAGATGGCATCTGGATGAGGCCCTGCTGGAGGCGTAACGTGTTGCCATTGCCCACATCCCTATCCCTATCATCCGTATTAGCAATACCAGTACGCGTCTCTTCAATACCTCTGTTTTCATGGGATTGTGTGCACCCGCCGTACGTGTAGAGACCGATACGTTCTTTGCGAGATGCCGAGCGTACGAGTTGTGGTGGCACACTGTGATCGTCGATCCGCTGGCTGGGCTTGAGGGCATGCACGTAGCCCTGATCAAAGAAGAAACGCTGGCGACCCATCTCGTCGGCAACCGCCTGCTTCACATCCTCGTCATCGCTGCCTCGTACAACGCCCTTTTCAAAGCCCCAGAGAGGCAGCGATACGAGATTGGTACGCACACCAATGGCAGCGCTGTGGAACGGATTGCTCCCAGCCTGCACGACCAGATCCGTCATAAAGATGACGTAGCGATGTCGCTCCTGTACAAGGGGACGGAAGAGTGGATGATCAGTATTGATCAGGTCCACGAGACGTACCTCCGTGTCCAGGGTGGCACCCTCAGCGAGACCATCAGGCAGCTCCAGGGCCACCTCGAAGCGCAGCACATGTTCGCGGGCCGAGGCATGTACTGACGGCCGCCGTGTACTCGCGTCCAGCAGGCGTTGCTGGTTCTCCGGCTGGCTGAGGAATTCCGCCATATGGTTCTCGCTGGGACACGTTGTATAGTACATGCTAAGCATCTTTGTGGTGGCCTCTATCTTTGTTGTCATACCATCACGTTGGGCTAACTCTGGTGGTACTAATGAGGACTGTGGATAAAGACTTGTTTGGGCATGCAGACGTTTTTGTTCAAGCATAGCAAAAAAAGACAGGCACGCGCACACACGCACAGCTAAGTTTCCTTGTGATGGACGAAAGAGGAATGAATGGACAAGAGTTTTTTTTGGGGCTGGTGAGACATGGGGGGGGGAAGGGACAAGAGATCAATGAAAAAAGACGAATAGAAAGAGAAAAGATAATTATGCATGACAAAAATGTGCAGATACAGGGAATATGATGGTGATGATGATGATGATGATGATGATGATGATGATGATGATGATGATGATGATGATGATAAACCAAAAACCAAC